>Ga0209187_1001536_pt1 | contig 26000 bp, 17 predicted proteins | sample BantaG_FD_187430 | JGI IMG/M metagenome (GOLD analysis project Ga0209187, IMG submission 187430) | Marine algal microbial communities from Bantry Bay, Ireland - BantryBay_4 metaG (SPAdes) (version 2) | ecosystem: Host-associated > Algae > Red algae > Unclassified | place: Bantry Bay, Ireland...
ATTGCTTTCCCAGGCACTGTTGTTATCGACTAGCCCAAATTGCCAGACATCATTTCCATCAACTGCAGAAGTTGTCCAGTTTGATGCCGTACAATCATTAAAACTCTCCGTCAAAACATTGGTGCCTTCTCCCGACCCAATAACTGAAATGTTATCTGCAGCAGCCCACCACGTCCAAGATGAAACGTCATCATATTCAAATACAATTGACATCTGATCGGAAGCGAAAAAACTAAGGTCAGAAGTAAGTGTTACATACTCTGAAAACTGATCTCCGGTCGTGTTCTCCCATCCTGTATAAGTGATGACATCATGCAAGGTAGTTCCATCAAAAACTTTAACCTTGAAAGAAGACTCTTCTGCATTTCTGAAATGAATATCAACACTTAGTTCCAGATTTTCATAATTGAGGCCGTTAAAACTTGGACTGATAACTTGCAGGACCCATGGGGCTGTATTGTCTCCAGTCGCATCATCATCAATAATCAACATGCACGTTCCATCTATAGTACTCCCATCCGAATTTGTATTTTGCGGAAGCCCGACATACCACACGGCATCCTGATTACCAACCAGGTTACTCGTCCAGCCAGCGGGCAGGGTACAGCCATTAAAGTCCTCAGAATAGAGAAGCGTTTGCGCAGAAAGTAGGGTCGTAGCCAGCAAAAGGGTACAAACGAATAGAATTCTATAAAGATTAAGGGTATGCTCCTTCATCATAATTTTCCGAGTTAATTAATGGAAGACCTGTGTAAAACAACTTCAATGTGTAAAATACAGATTGTTTGGAATAATTTCGTTTTTAATCCAGCAAAAATAGGAGTCAATTAACGAAAAACCATGTTTTTGGCAATAATTAAGATTTATATATAAATAAAATAAAGCTGAGGCTTATATTTTTAAAATTTGTTGCTATTTTAGGAGCTTATTTAAGTGTGATTTTATCACCTTTGAGATGGAAGACCAAAATCGCGTTTAAAAGATCGGTCTCAAGAACCATTATTTGAAAGCAATACAAATTTATGCTAGTACAAAATTGCGCCATCAGTTCTATCGCTCCTTATCAGCCCAGCGCTGTTTCGCCCTGGAACGAACGACGGATAGTCCATCTTTACCGCCGACTGGGGTTTGGAGCGAACTACGATGAAATACAAACGGCCCTAAGTATGTCACCCGGTGATTTGGTCGACCAATTGATCGATACGGCAGCTGCTTTACCTGATCCGCCAAATCCATACTGGTCAGATTATACAACGGACGATTATGCCGGAATGAATGATGAACGATTCGTGCACCTGCAGGAACTGTTAAACCGATGGCTTCGGAATATGATAACAGAAGGCGTGCGTAGCAAATTTGCGCTCTTCTGGCACGGACACTTTGTCACTTCCTGGGAAGCGCATGAATGTACGTCCTATACCTGGAGCTACTTTGATCTTTTGCATAAAAGTGCTTTTGGAAACTTCAAAGGCTTTGTGGAGGAAATGGGGAAGAACCCATCAATGTTGGTTTACCTAAATGGAAATGTAAGTGTAGCAGGGGAGCCCAACGAAAATTATGCCCGCGAACTCATGGAACTCTTCACCATGGGGGCCAACAATGGTTACACTCAATCTGATATTGTAAATGTTTCCAGAGCCCTCACCGGCTGGAAAGCCAACCAGTACCAATGTACACCGGCTTACTTTGAATCAGCAGATTTTGACTCCGGGTCAAAAACGATTTTTGGGCAAACCGGCAACTGGAATTATGATGACGTACACAATCTGATTTTTACGGAGCGTCAAAATGAAGTGGCCTATTATATCTGCGAAGAGATTTACAAATTCTTTGTTTACCCTGAAGTCAATACAGATATTGTCAGCGCACTCGCTGCTACCTTCGTTGCCAATAATTGGGAACTCATTCCAGTATTCAAACAACTTTTCAAAAGCGAACATTTCTTTGACGAAACGTTAATCGGCGCGCACATCAAAAGCCCGCTGGAACTGTTTGCTGGTTTATATAAAACAGCTGAGCTGGAATATCCGTCAGATTATGATGATAATACCCTCGGTTATATCCTCTATCAATCCATGAACCTTGGACAGGATTTAATCAATCCACCAAACGTGTCAGGATGGGATGGCTACCGTGCCTGGATTAATGAAAACACGATGACAAATCGTTGGAGTTTCGTTGCAAATTTCATGTATGGTTTTTCAGAAGCGGCTAAAGATCGCTTGCGGCAAACCGTCCTTACTGGCGTATCAAATTCAACTGACCCTGAGGTGATTACTGACTTTATTGCCAAACTATATTGCAACCGAACCCTGGAACCACAGCACTTGACGGTGGCTGTTCAATATTTGAAGGCCGGTATTCCGGAAAATTATTTTGATGATGGCAGCTGGAATTTGTATTGGAATGAAGCGCCTGATCAGATTATTAATTTGTTGATTTATTTGAGTCGGTTGCCGGAGTTTCAGATGGTTTGAGAATTGGAATGTGAATAATACCTCAGCTCGGCAATCCCTTTGCTTCGCGAAAAGTGCTTACCGATCTTTTAAACGCATTAATAGGTGAACTTCCATCTCAAAAAAATAATCAACTAAGTAAGAAAAAAACACAAGCATGTGCGAAAAACATAAAGAACCCACCGCCCACAAAAAAGTAAAGCAACGCTACGGTGCTTCTATCAATCATGGCGAAGCGCATAAGAAGGACCATAGAAAATGGTCGCGACGAGACTTTTTAGTGAATAGTGGACTCGTGACTTTGGGCTCGGGATTAATGTTGGGTAGTTCACCTGTTTCTGCTTTTCAGCCAAGTCCTTTGATGGCTTCCTTAAACGCAAGTGGTTGTGACCGAACCCTGGTCTTGATACGACTGGAAGGAGGAAACGATGGGTTAAATACCATCGTACATCGGGGCAATGATGAGTATTACAATATCCGACCAACACTGGCGGTTCAGGAAGCCGACCTTTGGGCCTTGAATGATGATTTTGGGATGCCCAACGAAATGCAGGCCCTCGAATCTTTCTGGGGAGATGGTAGGATGAAAGTGATTCATAACGTGGGGTATCCGGATCAGGATTACTCTCACTTTCGATCTTCTGACATTTGGGCATCAGCATCTGATACCGATGATTATGTCAACTCAGGTTGGTTTGGGCGCTACCTCGACAATGAGTTTCCGGCATTTCTAACTGCCCCACCAACCATACCACCGGCTTTGCAAATTGGTGTTTCTACCAACTTGGTTTTTAGAGCAGATTATGGCAACATGGCCTTGGCAATTAGCAACCCAACAGAGTTTTATCAGATTGCTCAAACGGGTGATTTGTACAACTCAAATAACCTTGGAAATTGTGCTTCTGATGCTGAGCTGGCCTTTTTGCGGCAAACCGCCAATAATGCCTTCCGCTATTCTGAAACCATCAAAGTGGCTTATAATGCCGGATCGAATGAGGCCAATTACCCGGATAGTGATTTGTCGGAGCAGTTGGCCATCGTAGCTCGTTTGATTAAAGGAAGTCTGGGGACTAAAATATATATGGTCACCATTGGTGGCTTTGATACACATGCTGGTCAGAATCCTTTTCATCAGGAATTGATAGCGGAAGTGGCTACTTCTGTAAAAGCATTTTACGATGATATGGATGCCAGTAACTTATCGGATAAAGTGTTGACGATGACTTTTTCAGAATTTGGAAGAACCATATTTGAGAATGGATCAGAGGGGACGGATCATGGTACCGGTGCACCGATTATGTTGTTTGGTGGAACCAACCTGGGATCTGGCTTTATAGGGACGGCACCTGATTTGGTGAATGTGGGGCCCTATGAAGATCCGGCATTTTCTGTTGATTTCCGCTCTGTTTATGCGACTATTTTGCAGGACTGGTTGTGTACCGATCCTACGGTTACGGACTATGTGATTGGTCAGCCGATTGATACAATTAATAACCTGGTACCATCTGGCAATCCTTCAGTAGGATCAAATGATACAGCCGCATTATTGGGACATAATCCGGCGGCTAATAATCCTGGCAACATGGCTATTAAGTATTCGATTTTGCGAAGAGGGACGGTTCGCTTACGCATACTGGATACATCCGGACAACCGTTACGAACCTTGATCAATGAATTCAAGGAGCGGGGGTCTTATACCTTTGATTTCAATCCTTCTAGTTACTTTTTACCGCCAGGCAATTATTTATATCAGTTGGATACGGGAGGGAAGGTTTATAGTCGTCCGGTGTTTTGGTAGAGAAGAAGGCAGAGGCGGGCTGGTACTGCAACTTGCTGCAAGTATGGCTTCCATGCTACAAGCAGCTTTTTTAAACAGCTTCAATGTAAAAAATAGCAAAATCCCTTGCACAAAGAAAGGCACAAGGGATTTTATGTCGTTACAATCAGTTGTAATACTGTTGTAACTGGTATAGAAGGGGAAGTATTAACCTTTGATCGCTACATGCGCCCAGTTCTCACCAGTCTCAATTCTTCTAACCTGAGTAGCAGTGATTCCATATCTGTCAGCAATATGCTGTTTTACTTTTCCTTTTTCTAACATCATCTTGATCTTACGTACTTTAGCCTCAGTAAGCTTGTAGCTCTTGCGTCTTTTCTTCATAGACTCCGCATAGCCAGGACGATCCTTTAAATGAGCCTTCCATTTATCTTCTGTTGCCCAAACCAGGTTGCTGTATTTATTATTCTCTTTATCGTGGTTCTTGTGCAAGATAAACATGTGCTTCTTACTTTTCTGCTTAACAAAATTCTTAGCAACAAACCGATGTACATAAACGCGTGAGTTTGTACCATCTTTGAAGCGTAAGTTGATGTTCACCATTCCTCTGTTGTCCTTACTACCATCAATTAATTCTTCATCGCGGGTAGTCTTTACGATACTTTTGATCCGACCAAAATTAGAAATGGCATAAGATCTCTTGTTGGTCGCCTTCTTTAAACGGACTGTTTTCCAAACTTCGTTTTTTCGTTTTTTAATCGTGTTTTTCATATTAAAATAAATTTAATTTGTTTTGCCTATTGGTACGGGGGAATTTTATTTGGGTTTCTCTTGGGAAGGAAATATAAATGGGGTAGAGATTTTAAGTTGAAATAAGGCAGATGGCCGTTGAGAAATTTGGATGTGTTAAAATTTGAGATAGGAGAGGGGTGGGAAGTGGAAAGCTTGCTCTGAGGCATCGAAAAGATCGGTAAGCCCGACCTTTGATTTATCAAATCGGAGGGATTGCTGATCTTTTGGATGTATTCGAGTGAAGCTTCTCACTTTGATCCCCATCTCCAATGTCAGTTTTTCAATGGCCACAATTAAAAAAGGGCCTTCAGCACAAGCTGAAAACCCTCTTAATAGTATGTGTAGTACTCATTATACCGTCGGCATTTTGACGATAGAGAACCAGTAGCTTTCAATTTTTTTAATAACATCAATAAACTCCATAAAATCAATAGGCTTTTTGATGTAACTGTTTGCGTGGAACTGGTAACTCTTAAGTATGTCTTGTTCCGCACTGGAAGTGGTCAGTACAATTACAGGTACCGTGCTGAGTTTAGGATCAGACTTAATTTTTTCTAACACCTCTAACCCATTCGTTTTTGGCATGTTTAAATCCAACAAAACCAGGTCGGGAGTAGTTGCTTCGGAGTACGCACCAACTTTAAACAAGTAGTTTAATCCTTCTTCACCATTCCGGCAAACGTTGAGATTGTTTTGAATAGTGAGTGTTTTAAAGGCATTTTTAGTCAGAACAATATCTGCTTCATTGTCTTCAACCAATAATATCTCTATAGGTCTGTGAAAGTCTTCCATTTTATGAAAATTTAGATGCATTAGCTATTTTTAGTAGGTTATTTCAATCATAACTATAATATCAATTCCGGTGCCACACTTTTTCATTTTTCTAAAATATAAATATAAAAGTGACAGGCTAATTTGGAAACTATGAAGTTGTTTAAAGTTATCTCCTAAAGTCGAGGATAAGGGCTTGATGCTCAGGGCAAAGCTTATTTGCCCTCCCATCCGCAAGCGGGAAATTCTTTTCAGAATTTATGTAGCCATCCGCGTGCCGCCGAGTCCTTCGCCAGAGGCTACGGCCGCCGGAGAAAGCTTTAGCGGAGGAGCAAGCTACGGCGACGAGGAATAGCTGAAGCCCTGGGGATCAATGCCTTATCCGCAGGCATAGGAAATAACTTTAAACAACTTCTATGGAAAAGAATTAAAAAATCCCTCTACATTTTGCAGAGGGACGACATAGAACTCATAAAGAAGGCTATTATATATAGGTTGCAATTTTTACAATGGAATTCGTTTGGTAATACGATAGTTGATACGCTCAATAGTGTCGTAAGTGTCTCTATCCCAGTAGGTTGAGAAGTTTTTGGAAGCTGCCCATATTGTGTCACCACTATCTCCGCTGATGATTGAGGAGAAGATGCTGACTTCTCCCGTCTCACTTCCTGGTAAAAACCAGGGGTAACCGTTCCCAAACAAAATCAATAAGGTTCGAGCCAATTCAATACCATAAGACTCCAGATTGGTCAAAAATGTATATTTATACACCTCTGATTTGATGACGGCATCTACTCCTAACAGCTCTGTTATTTCGCTACTAGTCATATTATTGATCTCTTCAGGGCTTTTTTCGGCTTTAGCCAAAATATTATTGGTTTCACCATAGTGCTGAACCACTACGCCCGAGTTGTATCGATTCCGCTCAATGCGGTTGATCAATTGATGATACATGGAAGTTTGGAAGGCAACCCCCTCAGCTACCTCAATTTCAAGAATCTCTTCTTCCTCTAGTAATTCAGTAATTCGTCCAGTTGTAGTGACTTCATAGGGTAATATTGCTATTTTTAGGTCCTCTATTGGTTGTGGGGCATAGACTGAATTGATGTATCCTGGCGAACAACCGGAAAGCAGGGTCAACAGAACCGAGGCGGTAAAAAAGGACAGGATGCTTGGCTTTTTCATAATCAATATTTTTTTGCTTCTTTGTATTTCTATATTTTTGGAGCGAGAAACCAATTTTAATTGGCTTTGTTAACTTATATGAGTCACTTTCGTGAAAACGGAATTTTTTATTTAAAAGAAAACAGGATGCTGGTGGCAAGATGCAGGATCCCCGCGATCACTACGTTAGACGTGATCCAGCAACCAACATCTTGCAACCAGCATCTAGAAGCAACCAGCACAAGCATGAGCGAAAACAGAAATACAGAAGACCTACGTTTACTAAAAGAACATCCCGATCAGTTGATGGCAAGTTATCAGCCAATCATCGAAACAGTGGTGGCAGGTTTTATCAGACGAGGTTTCTTTGATCGTACCGAAAAAATGGATGTGGTCCAAAACGTTAACACCTTACTCCTCGAAAAGAAGCTTAGCAAAATCAAAGAACACTTTAATGGCTCCGTCTATCTGAGAACCTATTTCTCAAAAGTAGTCTACAACACTTGTCTCGAACTAACCCGTAAAAAAGCCCGTCAACCCATCATCACCGGCGAAGAATTGCTCCAGCACGAAACATCTAATTTGCTCAACCCTGAGGAACAACTCGCCATCAAAGATGAGCTGAGAAGGGTAGAGGCACTACTGAAAGGCTTTAGAAAAAAAGAAGCAAAAAGCCTCTTATGCCTCAAGCTCTACGCAAAAAAATGGTTGGACGATTCCGATCTTGAAGCATACAGCAAACTCGGATTCCATGATGAACTGGCTATGATCCGAAGCTCCTTTTTTGAAAACTACGAAGCTATGCCCGATAAATCAGCCTATGAAGTAGCCGTTCTCCTATTCAATAAACTGGAAAACAAAGCCAACAGCGCCGACTCACTCCGAAAATGGACCAATGCTATTGTCGATAATATGATCGCTATTTTGAATGGAGAACCCCCTGTTTATCACCACACCCGGGACACTATTCGAATCTTACTCCAGATGTATTTTACAAAAAGCTAAAAATTAGCCTTCAAAAACTCCGCAGCTGACCACAGCCCGCATATATACAAGCGACTAAACTAAATTTTCAGTGAAAGCAATAAAAGATCAATACCATCTAAATGACGAGCAAATCGCTCTATATGTTGACGCACTACGCGTGGACAAAGCAGACGATTTATCGCCCGAAATTCTATCGCACATTAAAGACTGCAAGCCTTGCCACAGGCAGGCCATCGACCTGTATAGCATGCTGGGAGATGTCGATTATGCCCAGGTAGGACCACATCCTACCCTAGATAAAAAAGCGGCAAAGGTGCTCAATATGCCACGTTTACTGATGCGACTGGCTGCAGCGATTGCTTTGTTGATCGTGGCCTCTTTCTTCTTTAACAAAAATGCCGACATAAACAATCCGGGTGACCTGGTTAATGAAACGACACCTGTTGAGCATAATGTTGTGGAGCAGCCGGTACAGAAGCCAGAGGTTAAAATACCGAAACAAGAGGCCCTAAGCCAACCTGCAAAAGAGGAAGTAATTGTTCAGGAGGAGCCCATCAAAATAGCCCCTCCAAAGCAAAAGAAACCTCAACCCAAAAGCATCCTTCCAGCAACTGATGAAAATGTCCGTGACTTATACGCGGCTAATTTTGTCCCTTCAGAAGAGTTGGATGAGATGGGAAGCCTAGCGCTCCGCTCCACTTCTTTTAAGGTTTTACAACCAAAACAAGCGACCTCTTTTAAACCAAATACAAAAATTTCATTCCAATGGGAAGGAGACGATATTACGTATTTCCTCATCCTTATGGATAACAAGGGTACTGAATTGCATAAAGCAACTTTGAATGCCAATTCATTTGAGCTTGACGTAAAGCTGGTTCCCGGACTTTATTATTGGAAGTTGGATAGGGAGGATGATTTGTTGCATGTGGGTAGCTTTACGGTAGAGTAGGGAGGGGAATTTTGAATGTCCCATCAAAAAAAGATCGCTTTAGCGATCCGCGTTATAAGGTGCACGTCCTACAAAAAAATCCGTGTAAATCCGTTTGATCGTCCGCCGCCATAGGGCTTTGGCCGACGGAGGCCGTTCAATCAGTGTCCCATCAACATCAGCAGGAAATAACAAAATACAAACTATGCTCAATAAACTGCCAATTCTAATTTTTCTCTTCATCGGCATGCAAACCACGTTTGCACAAACCCACCTGGCAGAGGCCAAACTCCTGTTGAGTAGCAGTCAGTACAAACCCGCACAACTTTTATTACAGGATTTTGTAAATCAAAATTCCCGTCAGGATTTTGAAGTGGCAGAGGCGGCATATCTGCTGAGTTATTCTTTTTTACAGTTGCAGGATTTTGAACAGGCTGAAAAATACAATGATCTTTCGCTAAAAATAAAGGAGCGTTTACACTACGAATACATGGCGGACAACTATATGCGAAAGGGTACCATCGAATTGCGAAAACATCAATTTGAAAAAGCACTGGATCAATATCTTTATGCCCTCGCTTTACCACATGAAGACGAAGCATTTACAGCCATTTTATATGGCTATTTAGGTTTGACCTGTGCGAAAATGAACCGTTTCGAAAAGGCAAGGGATTTTTACCAAAAATCAGAAGAGACATTTAAAATAGTTTATAATGAACCACATGTTGACCTGGTTAATCATTGGTTGCAAATCGGGAAAATAGAATTGGCAGAAAGTAATTTTGACGACGCCAAAGAGGCTTTTGCAAAAGCTTTGCAGCTGGACCAAATGGTAGATAGTAGCCATGTCAATCCAAGGAGAATTGCCATTCACAATGCTTTGGGTGCGTTGCATTATTACTATTACGAAAAAGATACTGTTGCTTTGCAGCACTATAAATCGGCCAGAGATGTCAGCGTAGATTTATGGGGAGGAAGGCATCCGGAAAGCATTCGTTGCTTGTCCAACATGGCAGAAGTATTCCTGTATCGTTCCAATAATAAACAAGCCAGGCACGTCGTTCAGGCGGCACTCCAAAAAGTTGCTCCAGACTGGCAGGCGAAGGGTGGTAGCTCAGGCGAAAATGATGATTTGGCTTTTATGGATAAACCATTATTGGCGCATCTTTTTAGTTTGGATGCTCAGGTGGCCATGAATTATTATGAGGAGAAAAAGGAGGAAAGTTATTTGAAAGAAGCATACGCCGCCAGTGAAAAAGCAGCCTCCGTTTTTGAAAACTGTTTGAATGATATTCAGGGAGAAGCAACACAAACCATTTTGCTACAGCAAAATGTAGATGTCTACGAAGTGGGGATACAGGCGGCCTATCAACTCAGCTTCGCTACCGGAGATAATACCTGGATTGAAAAAGCGTTTTTGCTCAGTGAAAGAAACAAAGCGAGTATTCTGAAAAGAATGATGCTACGCCTCAATGCCTTTGATCAGTTGCCGGGTACCGACGATTTAGTAGCAAAAACTAAACGCCTGCAAACGGCAGTATCCAGTGGTGAAATTCAATTGACAGATGACTATATGAACCCCGACCTTCGCCAGGATTTACTTAAAGCCAAAAAGGAATACGCAGACTTTGTGCGTTCTGTCGAAGAAAAATATCCAGACTATTTTGAAGAGCGTTTTGATCCGTCCGTTTCTGACATTGGAGCCATTCAACAACATCTGGATGACGACACGGCGATCTTGTCTTATTATCTGGGGACAGACTTGTATTATATTTTTGGCCTGACCAATAACAGTATGAGTGCTTTTGCTTTTCCACAAGATTCTATACTGGATGGTTATGACAAAAAGAAGAAAATGAAATCTATGCGTTTTGCTAAAGAGCAATTGAAGATTTTTGAAAAAATAGGAGGGGAAGTAGGAAGTCAATTCACGAAAGACTTTGCACCAGTTTCTTTAAAGGATGGAATCGGAGCCCAACTTGCAGCGATTAAACGCATGCAAAAAGAAGCGTTTGCACACTTCAGTAACCGAATGTATGGTAAGCTGATTTATCCAATGCAGGACTTCATCAAACGGAAAAAACATCTGATCATTATTCCACATGGGGAGTTGTATTATTTGCCTTTTGAGGCCATGACCCGTACTAAGGCAACTGGCAATATCCGATATTCGAAACTTGATTATTTGATCAAGGATTATGCAATAACGTATCATTATTCAGCGGATCTTTTTCATCAGGCTATAGTCAAGCGTGCGGAAAGGCCGGTTAAAGAAGCTAATTTTTTAGGCATTGCTCCGGTTTTTAGTACAGATGAAACGGCAGGTTTCGTTTGGGATAGCCGAGATTATATATTGGAAGACTCTTTTGATCATTCAGGAAACAGTACGCGATCTTCTGCCATGTTTGGTGACCAGTTGCGCCCACTCCTCAACTCAGAGGAAGAAATTTTAGGCATTGCTAAGCGTTTTGCCAATAAGCGAAAGGATAGTAAAGCCCTGCTGCATCAGGAAGCAACCGAAGAGGCTTTCAAACGCGAGGTACGGCACTACACCTATGTACACGTAGCGTCCCATAGTTTTTCGGATCCGGTCAACCCGCGTTTGTCCGGCGTTGTATTTGCTAATTACAAAAGCAATGAGAACGGACAGGATGGCATTTTGCATGCTCCGGAAACGTTTTTGCTCGACGTACAGGCAGACCTTCTAGTGCTGAGTAGTTGTGAAAGTGGTGTTGGAAAACATGTAGAAGGCGAAGGCCTGATGTCACTAACCCGGGGCTTTTTATATGCCGGTGCCAGTAACATGGTTTGTTCCATGTGGAAGGTCTACGATAGTTATACTAAAACACTGATGATCAAATTTTACGATAATATACTCAGTGGCGACAGCTACAGTTATGCGCTTCGGAAAGCGAAACTGAAAATGATCAAAAAAGAAAAAACGGCTCATCCGCGAAAGTGGAGTGGTTTTGTTTTGATTGGGGTGGAGTGATTTCAGTGGCTATTGCAATGATCGCTTGGTTTGAATCAGAATGCGAATGCGAATCAGAATATCCCCTCACAATTTAACAGGGAAAATTAAAATTCCAATTTGCATTCCAATTCACATGCTATTTCCGCTCAATCAAATCCCACTTATTCCCATACAAATCCTCAAAAACCACAACAATACCATATGCTTCATCCCTCGGCGTTTCTGTAAAGTGAACCCCTTTGGCTTTCCAGGCATGGTAATCCCGCATACAGTCATCCGTGTGTAGAAACAGAAAAACCCGTCCGCCAGCTTGATGGCCTATAAAGTTTTGCTGTTCTCCTTGTTTGGCTTTTGCCAAAAGAATTCCTGTTTCTGTTGATCCGTTTGGAGCAATGCGTACCCAGCGTTTGGTTTCACTCATTTTTGTATCCTCTAGTAATTTAAATCCAAGGATCTCAGTATAAAATTGAATCGCCTCATCGTAGTCTTTTACGAGTAGTGCAAATTGATGCAATTGATGTTTCATGTTGTTAATTTTAAACTAAGAGGTTCGGGGAGTCAGGTGTCAGGTTTTGCTAAGGGATAAAAGACGGAAGACGGAAGACGGAAGACCGAAGACCGAAGTTTCCCACTAACGTAATTTAAACAGTTTAGGGTTGATGAAATATACTCGGAGAGTCCGCGACTGAGTGAACTTCCGTCTTCCCTCTTCACAAAGCCTCATCCACCCAAGCCCGCAAAAAAGGAACTACCTCTTCCTTAAACCAGGGATTCTTCTTCATCCAAATATTATTCCTCGGCGATGGATGTGGTAATGGTAAAAACTCTGGAAGATATTCTGTAAAGTTTCTAACTGTTTCCGTCAAATTTCGTTTCGCAGATTTTTGCAAATAGTAATCCTGGGCGTATTTTCCTACCAATAGTGTTAACTGCAGCGATTTCATTTGTGCCAATAAAGGTCCATGCCATAGTGGAGCACATTCTTTTCGGGGTGGCAGATCTCCCGACTTCCCGGTTCCGGGATAGCAAAACCCCATTGGTATGATCGCAATTTTAGAGACATCGTAAAAAATGCTTTTATCAATCCCCAGCCAGTCTCTTAAATTGTTGCCACTTTTGTCATCCCAGGGAATACCGGATGCATGCACCAACCTTCCCGGAGCCTGTCCAACGATCAGCATTTTACTATCGGGGTGCGCTTCTAAAACAGGTCGGCAACCTGCCGTCAGATGAGGTTCGCAGACCGTACATTTTCTTATTTCTTTAAGTAATTTTTTCATTGAAAAGATTTCTAGTTGCTGGATGCTAGTTGCTGGATGCTGGATGCTGGATGCTGGATCACTCGATTTGTAGCGATCGCGGGCATCCGCCATCTAGCATCTAGCATCCAGTATCTATAATTTTGACCTCTTCCATTTCCGAATCCGCTTCCTGGCATTTTTATAAGGAGAAGAAGTATTCAACTGAATCATTCGTCCCATTGGGTAAGTCTTGTAAATCGGAACAGTATACAATGCCTCATTATTCAAGCCTACGATAATCTTTTTAATTTTAGCAACAACCCTCCGCAGTTTTATCAAAAGAGTAGGGTAGTTGTCGTCTTCATAATCGGCATAAAATTTTTGAGCCAGATCACCCAATTCAGTCCATTTGAAACCCGTTTCCGGAAAATCAATCGGTTTATTATTAACAGATAATTTGTGCCACTTAATGACTAGTTCTCCCCAACCAATCAGATAGGATACCAGATTGCAAACACTCATTTGGGTGTTTTTTTTGTGGCCTTCGAGTGCTGCAATTTTGGTCAACTCCACAGGTATATCCACCAAATCCTTTTCCAGCTTATTGAAGGTGTCTTCAATAGCAGCGAGGAGTTCTGTTTTGTCTTTTGGAATGGCCATGTTTTTTTATTGAGGTGTCGGAGGTAGGGTGTACAATCTACTGGAGTAAAGTTGCGTCGTTTTTCCGGACTCCGGACACCTGTTTTAAAGAAAGCAAAATAGATAAAAAAATGGAAAGGAGTGTATTATGAGACGTACCCTGCAAATTTATCCTGATTAAAATACGGGACAAGTTTTGCCAGGATGAAATGTTCTCAAACTTGTTAGTAGCTTCAAGCTGACAAAAAAATGCGTTAGCGGAAAATACTTCCGCTAACGCACATAGCAATAATTAATCTAAAGCTTTAATCTTGAGTGAGAATCAGTCCCATCAAGAAAAGATCGCGAAGCGATCCGCAGTCACGGGAAACGCCTCTATTCCTTAACCACCCTGCGAGATACAAACCCTTCCTCATTGCTAAGTTGCAAAAAGTAAACACCCGCAGGTAGTTGTTCTAAATTCATGGTTTCAGAGAAGGAAGTTGCAGCAGCTACATCACGATGTTCTATCAATTGACCACTAACGTTCACCAAACGAATCCGAATTGGACTCAATACAGTTGACTCCAAATCAATGCGGATGAAATCATCAACTGGATTAGGGTAAATAGATAGATTCGACAAAGATTCTGTACTTGTAACAGCAGTTATCTGGAACGTAAGAGGATCTGAAATGGCAGAACAATCATTACTCGTAATTTCTACCTGATAGGCACCGTTACTTTGTGGCTGAAAGAATTGTTCTGTAGCATCGGAAATAAGCTCACCATTAAAATACCATTGGTAAGTATCTGCTTCAGTACTACTCAATCCGGTTCCTTCAAACATCACCTCCGGCAGATCCAATTCAATTACTTCCAAATCAATTGTATTAACGGCAGTACATGAATTGGGAGATGTAACCACCAATTCGTATTGTCCGGTTTGATCAACTTCAATGTTGGGCTCTGTTCCAATTACCGTATTGTTCAGACTCCATGACCAACTTTCTACACCCATCTGTGCAGCATTTAGGATGACGGTTTTGCCTAAACAAAAAGTAGTAGAACCATTTATGCCAATGGTATTATTGGGCGCTTCCAAAACAGCTATTTCAATCTCTTCTGATATTTCGTTGCAATCGCCAATCTGTAATTCTACCTGATAGACACCACTTTGTTCAGCTATGAAAAAGTTATCAATAGTTTCGTCTACTATTAAATCGTTGTAATACCAAACATAATTTTCAGCACCAGCTGCTGCTTCAATTATTGCAGGTTGCCCCTGGCAAATCGTAGTCTCAGAGGTAGTAATAGCTGGATTAGGAACATCGATCATATTAATGACATATTCTGCAGAAGTAGCAGCACAGCCATTCAAATAAGCGATCAATGTATAAGTACCGCTTTGTACTGCCATCAATTGACTGTTTGTGTTGGGTAGCGCGTTTCCATTCTTGAGCCAGATGTAATAATCATAACCTTGTGGAGCCAGAATAGGGTATGAACTACCAGAACAAATTTCTGTATCAGCACCTGTCAGCATAGACAAGTCAGGTCTTTCGTAAAACGCTACTTCATAAACTTCCGATAATGTAGTACAGACGCCGTTGCTGATTTCAAGTTGGTAGCTACCTGTTTCTTTCGCAAATAATAAATGGTTTTCCACATCGAGAACCTCTCCATCTTTCCGCCACAGATAAGTAAAGTCACCTTCATTTGCCATAAGTAAAACACTATCACCTTCACAAATGATAGGCCCACTTAATAATTCAACTTCTGCTTCAACCAGATTATCGTTGCCCAATGGACTTAATATGATCAGATCCATGGACATGACAAACAAACCATTGTTGATGTCAGAGGCAAGGATATTTCCGGAAGGAAGAAAAGGGTAAATTCCCCAATTACCTTGCACACCATCATAGTTGGTATTCGTTGGATAGGTATCTAAATAGGCTACTCTAACTATATCGTCCGGATCACTGATGTCAAATACTTGAACACCGTCATGGTAATAGGAAATAAAGGCATAGTTGTCACGGATAATTGGTTTGTGCGCCAAGCTATTATTCTCGGTTCCTAGTAAATTGGATTGGAACACCTGACCAGGAGCAACACTTAGATTGGCAGGATCAGAAACATCCATTAACTTCAAGTTGGCACCTGGAACTTCGTCACTGAAAATCAGTTTAGTTCCATCTTCAGATAACCAACTGCTGTTATTCATTACATTAGCAGCGTAATTGTTAATTGACCCTAAAACGCCAATGTTGCTTGCATCCGAACAATCGTAAATGAAAAGACCATTAGAAAGGTGTGATGCGTAGACTATATTTTCGCGAACATAAATGTCACGAACATAGCCACCGGGTAGGCTAGCGGAAGCCATCAAAACCGGGTTACCCGGATCGGTTGCTAAATCAAATATAAGTAAATCATTCACCTCAGAACCTGCTACATAAAGGCGACCATAAGTTTCGTCAATAAAGATGTTTTGAGCACTATTAAAATCTGCGTTGCTCTGAGAAACAAGATCAACAGCTTGAGGCAGATTGCTTAGGTTGAAAACAATCAATCCTTCTGAGGTATTGTCAGAAACCGAGTAGGCGTACCCCCGGTAAGTTTTAATGTCTCTCCAAACGGTACTTTCACCACCACTAAAACTTTCAACTTCGATGGGAGCCGTGGGGTCCGTAACGTTGATAAAGTGAATCTTTTGGTTGGAGCCAATAATGGCGTACTCATTTCCCTGACAATCCGAATAACCCCAAATATCGCTGTATTGAGGGACATTGTCCGGATTCCAATTGGATTGTTCTGTGATGTTGAAGGTTGGATCCTGTGCAAAGGAATGGAGGCACAGAAATAGACAGAATAAGGGTAAGGTTATTCTTTTCATGCTTGAATATGTTTTTGAGATATGGGATAATACTGAACAAGCAGATTTCTTGCGAAAGCAACTTGCTTTGTCCAAATATAACCTAAATATCTTTAATATAAAAATTGCAAGTACCTGATCAAGTGTTAAATAATGATAATATTTAAGCCAATCGTTTAAATTCTAATCTTATGACCTGGGGACATGAAATGTAGAAATTGGATAGAAAAGCCTGTAAAGACACATCATTTAACCTGTAATCTATTTTGGCCAGGCGATTTTGCTTGTTTACCTGATTAAAAAAATTAATTTTAGTCTCAAATGGCTGTCTCAAGCAATGTGTGGGGGTATACTTTGCTCTAGTGAAGCAGCTTTCGATGTTTAGTTTGGGCGTTTTAAAGTATCGGTAGATGGGTAGTTATGTAGTATTTACAGCATAAACTCTGCCAAATATAATTTTAATATATGTTTAATTGATGAGTGAAAACAGACTTTTAGAAATTCAGAATCTTCAAACCCATTTTTTCGGAGAAGGAGGAACGGTAAAAGCTGCCGACAATGTCAGTTTTCACCTGAATAGAGGCGAAACGCTGGGTATAGTTGGAGAATCGGGCTCCGGGAAATCTGTTACGGCGCTATCTATTATGCGGCTGGTTCAACAGCCACCGGGTAAGATTGTAGGTGGAAAAATAAACTATTTCCTAAAGAATGGTTCCGAAATAGATCTCTTGGCGCTTCCCGAAGACGAAATGCGATCTTATAGAGGGAATAACATTTCTATGATCTTTCAGGAACCTATGACTTCCCTCAATCCAGTATATACCTGCGGCGATCAGGTGATTGAAGCCATTATTCTACATCAAAAGGTAAATAAGGCGGAGGCGGCTAAACGGGCCAAAGAAATGTTTGCAAAAGTCCAGTTGCCCGACCCCGAACGGGTGTACCGCTCGTATCCGCACCAACTCTCTGGTGGACAAAAGCAACGGGTCATGATTGCCATGGCCATGGCTTGCAATCCTGATATTCTGATCGCTGATGAACCAACAACCGCGCTTGACGTCACTGTACAAAAAGCGATTCTGGAACTTATGGAAAAAATGAAAGCGGAAACGGATGCTTCCATCATTTTTATAACGCATGACCTTGGCGTAATTGCTGAAATTGCAGATCGGGTACTGGTCATGTATAAAGGAAAAATAGTGGAACAAGGCACCGTAAAAGAATTGTTTAAAAATCCGCAGCATCCCTACACCAAAGGGTTGTTGGCGTGTCGGCCGCCATTAAAATTTCGCTTGAGGCGACTTCCTGTCATCCAGGATTTCATGCAGGTAGATGGGGGGGAACTTTCACTGGAAAAGAAGGCGACGGTTAAAGATACCTTTATGGAATTGCGGATTCCAGATGAAGAAACGATTAATCGGTTAAAGCAGTTGAAAAGTAAAACGCCCTTGTTGAGAGTGGAAGGTTTGAAAACCTGGTTTCCAGCGAAGAAAAATTTCTTTGGTAAAGCAATTGAGTTTACCAAGGCGGTAGATGACGTAAGCTTTGAAGTCTACCCAGGAGAAACCCTTGGTTTGGTTGGTGAATCGGGCTGTGGCAAAACAACTTTAGGGCGCTCTATTCTCCGTTTAAATCCAGTGAAAGAAGGGCGTATTTTTTACGATGGAATCGATGTGCTCGATCTTCCAAAAGAGGAGATGCGCGAACTCCGAAAGCGAATGCAAATTATTTTTCAAGATCCATATTCTTCGCTCAATCCAAGAATGACGATTGGCAATGCCATCCTCGAACCAATGAAAGTTCACGGCCTTTTAGCCAACTCCAATGCGCGAAAAGATAGAGTAGTGGAGTTACTGGAAACAGTAAGCTTACAGTCCGCACATTACAATCGCTATCCTCATGAATTCTCTGGTGGTCAGCGCCAGCGAATCTGTATTGCAAGAGCGCTGGCTTTAAATCCCGAATTTATTATTTGCGACGAATCTGTGTCCGCCCTGGATGTTTCCATTCAGGCTCAAGTCTTAAACTTATTGGTGGGGCTTCGCGAAAAACTGGGGCTGACCTACATCTTTATATCACACGATTTGTCGGTTGTCAAATATATGAGTGACCGGATGTTGGTGATGAATCAGGGGAAAATAGTGGAGTCCGGTCCTGCCGATTCTATTTATAATCATCCCCAAACGGCTTACACTCGTGCGTTGATTGATGCTATTCCTAAGGCTGGTTTTTAGTGTGGTTGTGTATTAAAGAACGCAAACAACGGATCTACAAACACAAAAAGAAAACCCGAACACACATTACATGCATTCGGGTTTACTTTTATGACAAAGTTATCAGCCTTAAAAGCCGCAACTAAATTTATTATCTATTTACACTAAAAGTCTGAGTACGAGTCCCTTTATCCGTTTGGATAGTAAGGAAGTACTGACCAGTAGTCAATTTAGATACATTAAATTCAGCTTTGTCAGTTGTTACATTTTGTACCTGTGAAGAGGTGATGAAACGACCAGAAGCATCCGTGATTTGGTAAACCATTCTGCCGGTAGCTTCAGCTAAAGTTACCTCAACTGTAAGTACTTCAGAAACCGGGTTTGGATATAGATTCATCTGTGCATCAATTTCTGTAAGATCTTGAGTTGATACTCCATCAATTGGCCCTACATACATACCCTGAGAGAGTGTACCAAAGAAATCAGCAAACAATCCACCCGTTTCAATGTCAGGAATCTGACCAGGGAAAGTACTGACCTGGAAATATGGGAAATCAGCAAAAGTCGGGAATAAAGCCAACTCATCAACCACCGTGTGATCGTAAGTATTGTTGAAACCAAAGAATACCAAATCAGCACCTTCGTAACGTGTACCCACGAGGTAGTAGCTGCTATCTTCAGGGATTTCGTAACCTGGAGTCAGGTTCACTGCATCAAGAATTGGAAGTGTCACCCAAGCGTTATCTTCAGGGATGTCAGCAGGGAAAGTGATGTTGTTGATACCAACTAACTCCAGTTCATCATTATTGTAAGTAGAATCATTATTCAAGTCATCCCATCTGTAAACCTGTGCTTTGATGATAACACCAGCAAGCGTTTCGTTAGAGGTAGACACCTGAAACTGAACAGAGTCAATGCTGTAACCAACTCCCACAGGGACGTTGAAACCAGAAATCATTTCAATCGGTCCACCACCAGCGATGGTAAATCCTACATTTTGTACCGGACGGTTATTTGCTAGATCCCATTGACTTTTTGAAAATGCGTTTTCAGATACAGTGAAAGAAGTGGTTACTTCGTTGTCAAACGCCAACTCATCCATTTCGTCTGCCGCTATAGAATAAGTTATTTCGTAGTTACCCGGAGCAGAACCAGCGTAGGAAAAAAGACCTGTTGAAAGGAATGCACTTGTATCAATAGGGATAAGTGTTTCAGAAGCAGACTCAGTATAAACATTAGAAGCAGATCCTCCGGAAGGAGTGAAATCAATACTTACATCAGCTACCACGTTATTTGCATCCAACAGACCATTGTTGGTTACTTTTAAAGTAGGTACTAATGTACCACCTGCAAGATTTGCCACAGGAATTTGGTAAGAAGGAACTGTACCAGTTAATGGAACGTGTGTACTTGTAACACCAGTAGCAATATCATTGTCAAATTGTAGGGCACCAATAGTCATGTTGACCACTTCGTCATTGTCGATGGACATTCTGATCGTTGCACAATCTTCTAAAGAAAGCATAACGGCAGGAATAGTAACTGAACCACCGTCAGCACCACCACCCATAGGGATTGGGCCACCTGCGACATTGTTACAGATAACAACAGCGATGGCACCGGCATTTTCAGCGTTTAGAGCCTTCGATCCAAATTCGCACGCGCCACGGTCAACCATAGCGATTAAACCAGTAAGGTCATTTACAAGATCATTACATCCTTCAGTAGGAGCGGCTGTCCCATCATCAACGAATGCAACATCACCTGTCCAAACATCAGTAGTTAAATCAGCACCAAATCCAGTCTCCCAGACATAAGCACCTTCAAGGCTCGCAGGAGAATTTACGACAACTACCTGAGCAGTCATAGTAAAGCCTGTTAAAAGAGCGAACATTATAAATGTAAAAATTTTCATATAACGATTTTATTTTAATGATTAAAAAATTAAGTAAATGTAAGAAAAAGCTCCTAAATAACCTGTATTAATTTATTCTGCATTATGGTATAAGAAGACATTTTTGGTAAATAATGGATAGGGGCTAAGCGGTATTTGGGGTCTATCAGGAGAAAGACCTCTTTTATTTTAGGTGAATAAAGGAGGTTTCAAGTAGTTCAACGTTTGAACTAATAGAAATGGCCCCCGATAAAATCGAGTGCCATTTCTAATTAGATGATCTATTTTTCCCTTTTAGAGGAAAAGGTTTCGATTTAAAACGTATAATTATCTATTCACACTAAATAGCTCTGTACGAATACCTTTGTCCGTCTGAATCGTCAAAAAGTATTGACCAACAGGCAATTGAGAGACATTAAACTGAGCTTTGTCAGTGGTTACATTTTGAACTTGAGTGTTGTAAATCAAACGACCTGTTGCATCTGTAATCTTGTAGGTTAACTGAGGCGTTGATTCGCTAAGCGTTACCTCTGACGTCAATAGTTCGGCAACAGGATTTGGGTAAATATTTATTTGAGCATCAATTTCAGATAATACATCTTTGGTTGAAACGGGCTCCCCATTTACATACATAGCCTGAGAAAGTGTACCGAAGAAATCAGTAAACAATCCGCCATCTGCTTCCAGGTCAGGAATTTGTCCCGGGAAAGTAGTCACCTGTAGATAAGGAAAATCTGCTATCGTAGGGAACAGGGCCAATTCATCGGTGATGGTATGGTCATAGTTGTTATAAAAACCAAAGAAAACTAAATCAGGTCCTTCATAACGAGTACCTACTAAGTAGTATCCACCATCGTCTGGAACCTGATAACCTTGAGTCAGACCCACGGCATCTAATACAGGCAATGTTACCCAGGCGTTGTCATCCGGATAGTCAGCCGGGAAGGTAATATTGTTGATACCTACGAGTGATAGCTCCGCATTTTGGTAGCTACTGTCCGGGACTTCTGTATCCTCCCAGTTGTAAACGTTTACCTTGATCGTGATACCTGCAAGTGTTTCATTCGACGTAGAAACCTGAAATTGGACACTATCAATGAAGTGATTTTCTCCATTAGGAATATTGAAACCAGAAATCATTTCAATTGGGCCACCACCAGCAATGGTGAATCCTACATTTTGTTGAGGCCGGTCATTGTCCATATCCCAGGGACTTTTAGAAAATGCATCATCAGAAACCGTAAATTGAGAAGTAACGGTGTTGTTGAAATCCAGTTCATCTGTTGTTTCCATAGCTACGTTATAAGTAATATCGTAAACTCCTGTCGCACTTCCTGCGTAATCATATTCCTGAGTGGTCAGTAGAACAGAAGTGTCAACTGGTATTCCAGTTGCAGAAGCCGAACCCGTCCAAACTTCAGAAGGACTACCACCAGTCGGTGTGAAATTAATAGCTACATCAGCCTGAATGGCATTGGCATCCAATAAGCCATCATTAGTTACTCTAAGTGCAGGTGTAATCGAAGTTGACAAAGCATTTGGAGACGACTCAATTTGGTCTGCAGGTACCGTTCCGTACATAGGTACTAACGTCGACTCGGTAGAAATAGAAATATTATTATCAAAAACGATATTACCAATACAGGCAGAAACTGTTTCTGTTTCCATCGCATTTTTGATTGGTGTACCATCTTCCAGCGTAATGAATATGACTGGAATAACTACCGCCTGTGCTGAGTCAAGTCCCAGCATCCCAACTAATAAATTACCTGGTTGGTTGTTGACAATGATGGCAGCAATAGCACCTGCTTCCTGAGCATGGTAAACTTTAATACTAAAGTTACAAGCCCCACGATCAATGACTGCAATGTTGTCCGTCAGGTCATTCATGACAGGAGTACAGCCATCCGAATTTGGGTCCATACCATCATCAACTAATTTAAGATCACCGCACCAAATACTGTCTATAACAGGAACGCCCCAGGCTGGGTTTGCAGCGTCCTCGGCAGTTTCACTGAACTGATAGCTTCCGGCTACCGAGGCAGGCGAATCGACTATGAACAGCTGGGCCTGCATAGAAACAGATACAAAAAATACTAACATTAAGGTGGTAAAAATTTTCATTTTTCATTTTTTTTAGTTAAAAAATAGTAAGATTTTTTTTTGATTAAGCGGTTGGAAGCGGGAAGCGGGAAGCTCACACGAAAGGTGAGCCCACGATTGAAGGAAGCTTCCCACTTCCCACTTCCCACTTCCCACTTCCCAACTTCCCACTTCCCACACTCACACTATCTATTCACACTAAATAGCTCAGTACGAGTACCTTTGTCCGTTTGAATGGTCAGGAAGTATTGACCTGCTGGCAGTTGAGATACGTTGAACTGAGCTTGGTCAGTGGTCACATTTTGAACTTGAGTTGAATAAACCAAACGGCCCTGTACATCTGTAATCCTGTAAGTCAGCTGAGCCGTTTTTTCGCTAAGCGTAACTTCTGAAGTCAAAAGTTCGGAAGCTGGATTTGGATAAACGTCCAGCACCGCATCAATTTCAGATAAAACATCTTTGGTTGAAACGGGCTCCCCATTTATATACATAGCCTGAGAAAGTGTACCGAAGAAATCAGTAAACAATCCGCCATCTGCTTCCAGATCAGGAATCTGCCCTGGGAAAGTAGTTACTTGTAGATAAGGAAAATCTGCAACGGTAGGGAACAGTGCCAATTCATCAGTGATCGTGTGGTCATAATTATTGTTGAAACCAAAGAAAACAAAATCAGGGCCCTCATATCGAGTACCTACTAGGTAGTATCCACCGTCATCGGGAATTTCATAACCCTGGGTCAGCCCTACTGCATCAAGTACAGGTAGCGTCACCCAGGCGTTGTCATCCGGATAGTCAGCCGGGAATGTAATGTTGTTGATGCCCACTAGAGATAACTCTGCATTTTGGTAGCTACTATCTACGATTTCTGTATCCTCCCAGCGGTAGACATTTACCTTGATGGTGATACCTGCAAGTGTTTCGTTTTGAGTAGAACATTGGAATTGAACACTATCAATAGAGTGATTTGTACCGTTTGGAATATTAAAGCCAGAAATCATTTCAATTGGACCACCACCCGCAATGGTAAAACCTACGTTTTGCGCCGGACGGTTATTAGCCACATCCCAGCTACTTTTAGATAATGCGTTTTCAGAAACAGTAAATTCAGAAGTAACGGTATTGTCGAAATCTAATTCATCTGTTGCTTCCATAGCTACATTATAAGTAATGTCGTAAACTCCCGGGGCACTACCTGAATAATCATATTCTGTAGTGGTCAAAAGAATAGAAGTATCTATAGGTAATAAAGCTTCAGTTGCAGAGCCCGTCCAAACCTCAGAAGCACTGCCACCAAAGGGAGTAAAGTTAATTGTCACGTCAGCGTTAATGCCATTAGCGTCAAGCAAACCAGTGTTGGTGACTCTAAGGGCTGGTGTGATAGCAGGCAATAAGGCATTCGGAGATTCAATTTGATCGGCAGGTACTGTTCCATACATGGGAACCAAAGTTGATTGGGTTGTAATTTGAATATCGTTGTCAAAAATGATATTACCTATGCAAGCAGATACAGTTTCAGTCATCATGGAAGTCTTGATTAATGCACCGTCTTCCAAGGTGATGAAAATGGCAGGAATAACAACGGCTGTTGCTGAATCACCAGCGGTCATATTGAAAAGCAAATTACCAGGTTCGCTATTAACAATAATAGCAGCCACTGCACCAGCAGCCTGGGCGTGGTAGACTTTAAGACTGAAACTACAAGCGCCTCGGTCAATTACGGCAATTTTGCCAGTCAGGTCGTTTATGGCAGGAGTACAGGCATCTGTGTTTGGATCTGCTCCATCATCAATTAACATCAGATCGCCACACCAAACATCGCTTAAGAGGTCTGGTCCCCAATCCGGATCTGTATTCGCTACTGTTTCCCCAAATTCATAACTACCCGCTATACCAGTGGGTGAGTCGATGATGAATAATTGAGCATGAAGGGTTGATATGGCAAAAAGTGCCAGCATAAAAGTTGTAAAGATTCTCATCGATAAGTAATTTTTTTAAGGTGAAATAAAATAGCAGTTAAACCAATGGTTTAATGCTGTGAAGCTGCTATAAGATTATTTTAGATGGAATACACTGTAACCTAAATTCTGCCCGTTTTGATGCTTCTTTTTTGCGATTACTTCCTCAATTTTTCTTCAAATAGCTAAGGCTATGCTCAAAAAAATTGACTCGTACGCACAAAAAATAACCTATTCAAAATGTAAAGCAACTTAATACACCGTGTATTGAATCTGTCGAAAAGTACCTGGGAAATAACTCAAAAAATATCCCTTTTCCATTTCAACAAATAGAGTTTATGAACAGAGATTTTGTATAGGAACCAAAGCGGGCTTTTGGAAAAAACCGAGGAACGAGCGGAATCTAATAGCTATAGCTATTATGATGAGGACGAGACAGCTTGTCCCGAAATCGTTTCGGGAACAGTTTTTTTTAAAAGAACATTTGGGCTCCATACTAATTCTCTGTTCATAAACTCTAATATAAGAGAAGAAAAGAATATATATTAAGAATGAGAGGTAATTCTGCACTTAATGGGCTGATTTACCCCAAATTCGTCAAGTAGCCAACTAAATTATTCTTATCAAAAAGCTGTTGCTTTTGCGTTTGTAGGCGTTACGGGAAAAGAAATAGTGTCCATAGCGGTCTGGGAGCATGGCAATCTGAATTGTTTAACCCAAAATTAATAAGTGTCGATAAAAATGTAACGTTTGACGATTTAAATCGTGTTACCATCAGAATATATATAGCTTACGATTACCAATACACCAAATTCTAGCGGCTCATGAAAAAAACTAGCCTCCGACATCTTCTTATCGCATTATTGATTCTCACAAGTCTGGGTTCTTATATTTATCTCAATACGGTTGAGTTGCACGCTGATCATGCTTCCCCTAATATTGAAGTTGAAACTGAAAACCAGCACGTTGAAGACAGTGAAATGTTGCTTCCTGATGTACAAATGGTGAAACGGGTCTTGGAATACGGCAAGAGAATTGGAGTTTGAGTTAGAATACGCGCATGCATGGTAAAGAATTTCATTCCAATTCCAATTCCAATTCCAATTCACATTCCAATTCACTCCGCTTTTTTGCGCCAATAGCGCATCAACCCATTCACACTCATCCACGAAGGGTTGGCGCTTTCATATTGCTTAAGTCCTTCTTCTTCTATTCCGGCAGCCATCAGTTGCTGGGCGGTGTAAGCC
>Ga0209187_1001537_pt1 | contig 25987 bp, 23 predicted proteins | sample BantaG_FD_187430 | JGI IMG/M metagenome (GOLD analysis project Ga0209187, IMG submission 187430) | Marine algal microbial communities from Bantry Bay, Ireland - BantryBay_4 metaG (SPAdes) (version 2) | ecosystem: Host-associated > Algae > Red algae > Unclassified | place: Bantry Bay, Ireland...
CGCAATTTTACGATCTTTGACATCTGCGCCTAAAATTATTTTTTCACCACCGTATTTTTTGATCCAACTTGTAAAAGTTTCTGCTCCTTTTACTGCAATGGTTCCGCCGGTAATCTGATGCGCTCCACTTTCAAAAGCGATATAAACATCTTTGTCAGATTTTAGCCCACCTCCGAAGTCAATGGTCAGCGAAGTTTTGCTGGCAATCGTTTCTAGTACTTTATAGTTGACAATATGTCGCGCTCTGGCACCATCGAGGTCTACCAAATGTAAATGCGTAATACCAGCTCCTTCGAAAGCTTTAGCTACTTCGAGTGGATGTTCGTTATATACTTTTTTCTGATTGTAATCACCTTGCGTAAGGCGTACACATTTACCATCAATAATATCAATCGCCGGAATAATAAGCATCTTATAGGTTTATAAATTCTTTTAAAATAAGCTCGCCTACATCCCCCGATTTTTCTGGATGAAATTGCGTAGCGTAAAAATTATCTTTTTGTAAAGCGGCACTAAACGGTAAAATATAGTCGCAGGTCGCCGTAGTGTATGCTCCATTTTCAACGTAATAACTGTGCACAAAATAGGCATAATCACCCGATTTGTTTTTTACTAATAATGGTGTGTTTTTCTCGAACCTGATTTTATTCCAGCCTACGTGTGGAATTTTTTGATCAGGAGCGGTGGCTATAAATCTTTTCACGCTCAGTGGGATTATGTTCAAACAATCCGTATTCCCTTCTTCAGAATGCTCACAAAGCAATTGCATGCCCAGACAAATCCCCAACGTTGGTTGTTTTAAATTACAAATAGTCTCTGCCAATCCGGTTTTACGTAAATAAGCCATCGTGTTTTTTGCCTCACCCACTCCAGGAAAAATGACCTTATCTGCTGCTTTTATTTTTTCGAGATCGCTGGTCAATTCCGCCGTAACACCAATTCGCTCTAGTGCAAAAAGAACCGACCTTACGTTGCCAGCATTGTAATCAATTATTATAACTTTCATTTTTAATACTTTTTAGACAGCTACCATGCGAATCAGGATTTTAAGATAGAGGCATTGTTTTCAAAAGTAGAATAGATTTTTTTGATTTCTACCTACTTTTATCGTGTGTGAGAGAAGCTAATAGCCAATAACGAAAGGCCAAAAGCTTCTCTACAAAATCCCTTTTGTAGATGGTAATCGCATATTTTGAATGTCTCGTTTTACGGCAATCTTGATAGATTTGGCGAAAGCCTTAAAAATAGATTCGATCTTGTGGTGCTCGTTGGTGCCTTCCGCTTTTATATTTAAATTGGCCAGAGCCGTATCGGAAAATGATTTAAAAAAATGATTAAACATCTCCGTCGGCATATCTCCAATTTTTTCTCTTTTAAAATCTACTTCCCACATCAGCCACGGACGACCGCCAAAGTCCAGTGCTACCTGCGCCAGGCAATCATCCATCGGTAGCGAAAAACCATAGCGCTCAATTCCCATCTTATCACCCAACGCTTGCCGGTAGGCACTCCCGAGGGCCAGTGCCGTATCTTCGATCGTATGGTGCTCATCAATGTGTAAGTCGCCTTTGACTTTGACCGTCAGATCACAACCAGAATGGCGGGCCAACTGGTCGAGCATATGATCAAAAAATCCCAGTCCGGTTTCGTTTTTGGCCTGACCAGTTCCGTCGAGATTAAGCTCAATTTCAATAGCGGTTTCTTTTGTATTTCTTAAGACCGTAGCCGTACGGGCGGGTAGTTTTAGAAATTGATAAATCGCTTCCCAACTCTGGGTGGTTAAAGCGATTGTTTTATCTAATTCTTGTTGTTTAGAAGAAAGTTCTTCATCGCCCAGCCCGGTATTCTGCGAAATAAAAATTCCTTGGGCGCCCAGGTTTTTAGCAAGTTCCATATCGGTCAGGCGGTCTCCCAAAACAAAAGAATTTGCCAGGTCATAATCCCCTTCTAAATATTGAGTTAAGAGTCCGGTACGCGGTTTACGGGTTGGTGCCATGTCAACAGGAAAACTACGGTCAATATGTACTGCCGTAAACTCAATCCCTTCGTTGGTAAAGGCTTGCATCATTTTATTATGGGCGGGCCAAAAGGTATCTTCCGGGAAACTATCTGTACCGAGTCCATCTTGATTGGTTACCATGACGAGTTCGTAATCGAGTTCCTTTACAATCCGGGAAAGGTGCTGAAATACGCCAGGGTAAAACTCCAACTTCTCCAAAGAATCCAGTTGGTAGTCTACAGGTGGTTCGATGACTAGAGTGCCGTCGCGGTCGATAAATAATACTTTTTTCATATGGAGGAATCAGTTTTAAATTTTTTTAAGGCCGTGATCAGTCGCTTATTTTCGGCGGGTGTGCCGACGGTGAAACGCAAGCAACCGATGCATCCAGTTACGGTAGATCGATCACGTACAATAATATTGTTTTTTAATAAATAATTGTAAATGGTTCGCGTTTTATCTATCTGTACTAACAAGAAATTAGCATTAGAAGGATATACTTTTTTGGTAAAACTTAGGTTAGCAAAAGCCTGCTCCAAAAACGCTCTTTGTTGTAAAACGGATTGTACGTTCGCCTCTTTTTTATTTATATTATCCAATGCTTTTAAGGCTGCGGTTTGGGTTAGTTGATTTATGTTGTATGGCGGTTTTACTTTGTTTAAAAGCTGAATAATTTCCGGATGTGCAAAGGCCATTCCCAGACGAATTCCTGCCAGGCCCCAGGCTTTTGAAAAAGTTTGCAGAATGACTAGGCGAGGATATTTCGTCAGCAGTTTGGTGCAGCTGTCTTGTTCTGAAAAATCAATATACGCTTCGTCTACTACCAGAATTCCTGTGAAGTTATCGAGTAATTGGGTGATTTGGTCTATTGGAATATCATTTCCGGTCGGATTATTTGGACTACAAATAAAGAGCATCTTGGAGCGGTTGTCGATTCGTTTGAGGACCTCTTTTGTGTTTATTTTAAAATCGGTAGTTAATGGAATAGTAACAATATTAATATCAGACAAGGCCGCTGAGACTTTATACATTCCATAAGTAGGCGGTAATGTAATAATTTCATCTCTACCCGGTTCACAAAATATTCTTATCAATAAATCAATCGCTTCGTCGCTTCCATTTCCTAAAAATATTTGCTTCGAATTCACCTGTTTTTCAAAAGCAATTTTTTCCTTCAATTGCTTCTGCAACGGATCCGGATAACGATTCAAGCCATTGTCAAACGGATTTTCATTTGCATCCAAAAACACCTCCGCCACTCCCGTAAATTCACTCCTGGCCGAAGCATAAGCGGTCATCGCTAAAATATTTTTCCTAACTAATTTTTTAATCAAATCCATTTTAATCAATTCTGAGTTTTCGTTAAATTCCATGTAGTCTGCTCTGAAACGTGATAGAAGGCATTATTCACTACCCTATTATTCATTATTCATTATCTCCCTCAACCGTACACTCACCGCTTCCTTATGCGCTTGTAATTGTTCCGCCTCTGCCATCAGTTCTACCGTTTTACCAATGTTTTGTAAACCCGTTGCACTCAATTTTTGAAATGTAATTTTTTTGACAAAGGCATCCAAATTTAGGCCGCTGTAACTGCGAGCGTAACCGTTAGTTGGTAAAGTATGATTCGTGCCGCTCGCATAATCGCCCACGGATTCCGGCGTATAATTTCCCATAAAAACAGAACCTGCATTGTTGACTTTTTCGGCGAAAACTTCTACTTCTTCGAGGGCAAGAATCAAATGTTCTGGTGCGTATTGATTGACAATGTTTAACGCAATATCTCTGTTTTCTATAATTAAAATCGGACTATTTTCGAGGGCTTTTTTTGCAATTTCCTGGCGTGGTAACTTTGTTAGTTGTATTTCAATTTCTGCTAGGACGTTTTTCGCAAAATCCAAATCAAAAGCTACCAGTACGACTTGACTGTCCACGCCGTGTTCTGCCTGGGATAAAAGATCTGCCGCGACAAAACTGGCCTCTGCGGTATGGTCTGCCACAACCATTAGCTCGGAAGGACCGGCCGGCATATCAATCGCTATTCCTTGTTGACTGACCAGTTGCTTGGCTGCTGTAACGTATTGATTACCGGGCCCATAAATTTTATAAACGGCAGGAATTGTTTCCGTTCCGTAAGCCATTGCTGCGACTGCTTGTGCTCCTCCCACTTTGAAAATTTGACTAACACCACAAAGATTTGCCGTGTACAATATAACCGGATTTATGCTTCCATCTTTCTGTGGTGGTGTACAAAGAATTATTTCTTTACAGCCCGCAATTTGAGCAGGTACGGCCATCATTAAAACGGATGAGAAAAGTGGCGCGGTCCCTCCGGGAATATAAAAACCTACCTTTTCGATGCCAACACTTTTTTGCCAGCATTCGATACCAGACATAGTTTCGATGCGGGACGGATCGCTTTTTTGACTTTGGTGAAAAACAGAAATATTTGATTTTGCGGTTTGAATCGCCTTTTTTAATTCGGGAGCTACCTGATTCCTGGCCGCCTCAATTTCTTCCTCTCTTACTTTAAAATTAGTAATAGCCACACGATCAAATTTTTCGGTAAAATTTTTTAGGGCAATATCTCCTTCTTCGCGAACCCTTTGCAGCACACCTCCCACGATGGCCTCCAGGTTTTTGGCATCGTGAACAGGTCGCTGGAGTATTTTTTTCGAAAGTGAAGTGTCCGGATTTTGATAAATTTTCATAATCTTGATTTGTAAACGTAAATTTATTATTAACTCATTCCTTAAACTCCTTTTATAAAATCATTTTCTGAATTGGAATAACCAAAATACCTTCTGCACCGTAGGCTTTTAGTTTTTCAATAATATCCCAGAATCTTTGCTCGTTGATGACGGTATGAACTGAACTCCAACCATCGGTGGCCAGCGGCATCACGGTAGGACTTTTCATGCCTGGTAGAACTTTGATGATTTCTTCAATTTTGTCATTAGGAGCATTCATCAAGAGGTACTTATTATTTTTTGCCTCTAGGACCGATTTAAGTCTGAAAATTAATTGTTGATAAGTGGCTTCTAATTCGGATGGTATATTTCCGGCAACCAGACAGGCCTGAGATTCAAAAAGCACTTCTTTCTCTTCCAGATTATTTTTAAATAAAGTGCTACCGCTACTGACCAGGTCACATACTGCGTCGGCGAGTCCGATACCCGGTGCAATTTCTACCGATCCGGAAATTTCGTGAATATCAGCAGTCAGGTTATTTTCTTTTAAAAAACCTTTTAGAGCGACCGGATAAGAAGTAGCGATCCGTTTGTCGTTAAGCCATGCGGGACCAGTATACTCAACTTCTTTAGGCACTGCAATGGAAAGCCGACATTTGGAGAATCCCAGTGAAAGTACTCTTTGAATATTTTTCTGCTTTTCTACTAATAAATTTTCGCCTACAATGCCCAAGTGTGCCACGTCATCCTGCACGTACTGTGGGATGTCTGAATTCCGGAGATAGAGTACGTCCAGTGGAAAATTACGGGCTTGTGCCTTTAGCTGGTCTTTTCCGTTATCAATAGAGATTCCACATTCTTTGAGCATCTGAAGAGAGTCTTCTTGTAGTCTGCCGGATTTCTGGATGGCGATTTTTAAGCGGAGTTGACGCATAGTCTTTTATTTTGACAAAATTAATGAAGCACATAAATAAAAAGCGGTTTATCAGATAATTGATAAACCGCTTTAATTAAGAATCGTTTAATTTTCAACAAGTAATCATCATCTGTCTAAAAGATCAGTTAAGAAATGATGGTGATGAAAAATATTTGCGAACATAAACGAGAAAAATTTTGTGGTGCCTCCAGGAATCGAACCAGGGACACATGGATTTTCAGTCCATTGCTCTACCAACTGAGCTAAGGCACCTTTTTAAGAAGCGATTGCAAATCTATATTGTTTTTAGCTAATCCACAAATTTATCGGACACTTCTTGAATATTTTTTTTAAATTTCATCCTTAAATCAAAATAATGCGACTACCTCTTTCTAAAATTTTAGCTATTCCGGGCCTTATTGGGTTTGGGATCTTCCTGTATATTACCTATTTCAAAAATGAGAGTTACGCCTTATATATGGTGCCATTCGTCATCTATCTCATTGGTATCTATTTTTTACAACCAGCCATTGACTGGTGGTGGTACCAAAAATATCCACCGGATGTAGAGGCACCTCTCCGCAAAATTTTTGAAACACGGATACCATACTATCAACGATTATCTGATAAAAACAGGCAAAAATTCAGAACAAGAGTCGCACTTTACATTGAAGCCAATGATTTTAGGGCACAAGTGATTGAGGAAATTCCAGAAGATGTCAAAGGAGTCGTTGCCGCAAATATCGTTCAACTTACCTTCGGGCAAAAAGATTACCTACTGAATATGTTTGAAAGAATCGTCATTTATCCTGGCATTTTTCCTACAATTCAGTATCCAGATAGCTTTCACGCGTCGGAAATTTTCGCAGAAGATGGCGTACTGCTTTTTGCGATGGATCATTTAATGCCCGGTACGCTACACGCTGACCAATATTTTAATATCGGACTCTACGAATACGCGAAGGTTTTTCGACTAAGTCGTCCCGATGTAGTTTATCCAGATCTATCAGAAAATCTTTGGAATGACTTTGAAAAAATAAGCCGCTTTCCACGAAAAAAAGTAGAAGAATTTGTAGGATTGGAAAATTTAGATGTTTGGGCAGTTAGTGTCGTTTTCTTTTTCTCCTTTCCAGAAAAATTTAAAACACAACTCCCCAACCTGTATCAGGCCCACAGTAATTTATTTAATCAACATCCTGCGAATGCGGAGGAACCAACAATCGTATCTTACGAAGAAACCCGAACCTAAAACATTAACTAGTTCATCATTACAGGTGCCATCATATTAAATTGCGGCACTTCGACCTTAAACTTTGCATCGTCGGTAATTCTATTCATGGTGTAATATCCGCGCATCGTTCCGATACCACTTTGCAATGGACACCACGAAAGGTAAGTGTGGCTCTCACCAGGCTTTAGGACCGGTTGTTCCCCAATAACTCCGTCCCCTTCTACTTCACGGCGGATGGCACAAGCATCAAAGATATACCAGTGCCTTTTCATTAACTGAACGGTATGTTGGCTTTGATTTTCAATCGTCACCTCATAAGAAAATGCAAACTGCTGCTTGGCAGGGTTAGACTGTTCTTCCTGATAAGTACAGTCTACCGATATTTTGATGCCTTTAGTGATTTTGACTTCCATGATCTTATATTTTTCAATTAGACGTAAAGAAATTAAATACGTTTAATCGGGTTGTTTACTTTGTGTTTATATAACGTTGAAACTTATCGAATGGTTCCTTATAATGTCAAAACTTTTTGTTTTTATACACTAAATTTGTTGGGAACTTAGCACCTGACATTCTGGTTCTATTTTCGTAAATTTGTAGGTCTTCATAAAAATATTAAGTAATGTTTCCAAAGTATGATGTAATTGTGGTAGGGGCAGGCCATGCTGGTTGTGAGGCAGCCGTAGCAGCGGCCAATCTAGGCTCAAAAGTGCTATTGGCTACCATGAATATGAACACTATCGCACAGATGTCTTGCAACCCCGCTATGGGGGGCGTTGCAAAGGGCCAGATTGTACGAGAAATTGATGCACTTGGTGGTTACTCCGGAATCGTAACGGATCATACGATGATTCAATTTAGAATGCTCAATAAGTCCAAAGGCCCTGCGATGTGGAGTCCACGCGCCCAAAGCGACCGGATGCGTTTTGCGGAAAAGTGGCGATTGATGCTGGAAACACATCCGAATATTGATTTTTGGCAAGAAATGGTAACTGGCCTTTTGGTAAAAGATGGTATCGCCGTTGGCGTAAAAACAGGGATTGGATTGGAAATAGAAAGTAAGTCCGTAGTACTAACCAACGGTACTTTCTTAAATGGTTTAATCCATATTGGTGAAAAACAATTCGGCGGAGGCCGGGCGGGAGAAAGAGCAGCGACAGGAATTACAGGACAATTGGTGGAGCTTGGATTCGAATCCGGGCGAATGAAGACGGGAACGCCTCCTCGGGTTGATGGTCGTTCGCTAAATTGGGACCGAATGGAATTACAACCCGGTGATGAGACGCCCGGAAGGTTTTCGTACACCGATACACCAGTATTGGAAAACCAACGCCCTTGCCATATAGCCTACACCAATAAAAAGGTACACGATATTTTACGAACGGGCTTTGATCGTTCGCCGATGTTTAATGGTCGTATTCAGGGAGTTGGACCTCGGTATTGTCCATCTATTGAAGACAAGATTGATCGCTTTGCCGATAAAGATCGCCACCAATTATTTGTCGAGCCGGAAGGTTGGAATACCGTAGAAATATATGTGAATGGTTTTTCTTCTTCCCTTCCGGAAGATGTACAGTACAAAGCCATGCGACAGATTGAAGGTTTTGAAAATGCAAAAATGTTCCGTCCTGGTTATGCAATTGAATATGATTATTTTCCACCAACGCAATTAAAAATAAATTTAGAAACCCGAAAAGTGAAAAATCTATTTTTTGCGGGACAAATAAACGGTACGACCGGATACGAAGAGGCCGCCTGTCAGGGATTGATGGCGGGGATGAATGCGCATCTTGCGATTAACGAAGAGGAGCCGTTGATTCTCAAAAGATCAGAAGCTTATATCGGTGTATTGATTGATGACCTGGTGAATAAAGGGACTAAAGAACCCTACCGAATGTTTACCTCTCGGGCCGAATATCGGATCTTGCTTCGTCAGGATAATGCGGATATCCGTTTGTCTCCGATTGCCGATAAGCTTGGGGTTATAAATATGGAAGAGCGGATGGAACGGGTAAACGAAAAAGTGGCCGCTGCTGCTGCCGTTGAAAAACGGTTTCGTGCTATTAGTGTTGGGCCGGACGAATTAAATACAATGTTGGAAGGACAAAATTCTGCGCCGCTAAAACAAAAGCTTAAACTACACAGTGTATTGATTCGACCTAATATTGATATTGCTTTGTTACGACAGTATCTTCCTGATTTAAAAGAAGTGCTGTCACCGTACGATGCGGAGTCTGTTAATCTGGCAGAGATAAACATGAAATATGAGGGGTATATTCAGAAAGAACAAGAGATGGTCAACAAGATGAACCGCCTGGAGTCCGTAAAATTACGACCGGATATGGATTACGCAGAATTGCAATCCTTGAGTTCGGAGGCGCGGGAAAAATTGACGGATATGCGTCCACATACGATTGGTCAGGCTAGTCGGATCAGCGGTGTTTCTCCGGCAGACATTTCTATCCTGCTAGTACACATGGGGCGGTAATTTTTTTTGATTAAAAATTTTAAAATGAAAGAAGCAGTACTTTATCGTGCTGCTTTTTTTATGTGGTTTATTTCCGTTTTCACTTCCTTTACAATAAAAAAACCGTCGTCTCCTTGTGGTTGGTACAGCGGCATTAAGATCATTCCATCACAAGGAGCGAGAATATTTCCGTTTTTGTCAGTGGCCAATAGCGTACCTTCTTTTATTTTTTTAAAATTGGTAAAGCCCGGTTGCATGATAAAATTGTCTCCTTGCTTGATAGTATGAACGGTGATGAGTTCCGTCATTGCGGGCAAATTTTCGGCGTGGGTTTTTAGTAGAAAATCGTGTCGGTGTTCGACATCTTCGGGTTTGACCGCTCCGGTTGCCCGGAGAAAATTGACAAGGGCAGAAACCGCACGGGTGACAGCCATCGGTTCATTATGCTGACCGGATTCAAAGCAGAGTGCGGTAGTGGAAATCCCCAAATTTTTGGTATTAAAATAATGCAATGAAGTACCTGAGATACCATTCAATAAACCTTTAATTACCGGAGCGTGCATTGCTAATCCGAGAGAGATACTTCGTGGATCATCGGAAACTACGGTAAAAATTCCTCCGTAGGCCGTTGTGGTGTGCAAGTCCAGTAAGATGATTTCTTTGGGTTGGTAAAAGGCAATCTCTGTGGTGATACAATCAATGAGTTCGCGTAATTCCTGATCTTCAGAATCGAGTGAGGTGATCGGATTGGAAGAAACTCGATTGATGTTTTCGTTGGTCCATTGTCGATTTAAATCTTTGTCAATAAAACGTTGGTTTTTTTCAATGGCTCGAAGGTTACCACGGATTCCGACGAGTTTACCATGAAAGCTGAATCCGGGATTTTTTTTCGGTTCCTTTTTGAGCATGGTAAACAGTTCTTGCAAGGCCAGGGTTCCCGCTGGTTCGTTTCCATGGATGCTACCCAAAACTAATAGCAATGGTCCTCTTTCCTTCCCTTGATAGCTATCGATAATTCTGTCCTGCTGCACGGTGGTTTTCTTTTTTGAAAAAATCAATATTCGATGTTGAAGATTCGAAATTCATTATTCTGTTAAATCCTGAATTCCGAAATAAACAATTAACTTAATTTAGACACCTTAACCACAACTTTACCAACAGTTTTTCCTGTCTGAAATAATTGAATAGCATCGATCATTTTATCAAAATCAAGGACATTACCGACGTGGGGTTTTTCTAAATCCAGTTCTTTGAGTTCGCTCAACAACTGATGCAGTAATTCCGCTTTTTCGTATAAATAAATCAGGTTAAAACCACTCACCGTTTTGTTCTCTTCGGCCAGTCCCTGTGCGTCAATTTTGGGCCTGTTTAAAAACATCCAGGCGGCCTTTAAATAATTGGGTCGTTTCCCCGGAGAGGCATATTGCGCCGCACCATAAATCACCATTCGTCCCTGTTCCGTCATTTGCTTAAAGCCTTCGGTGAAAATTTTTCCTCCGATACATTCCATCACGACATTTAATTTACGGTCGCTCAAAGCATTTTTTAGATCATTTCCAAAATTACTACTTCGGACAATCACGCGGTCATATCCTTCTTTTTTACAAAAATCTACTTTCGCCGCACTACCTACGGTTCCAATTGTAAAGGCATCATATTTTTTGGCGATTCGGTTGGCCAGGATCCCGACTCCACCCGCAGCGCTGTGGATGAGCACGGTTTCTTCTTTTTCCAGTCGGCCCAGATAAGTTAAGCCGTAGTAAGCCGTTAAAACCTGCACTAGATAACCGCTCGCTTCTTCGTCTGTCCAGCCGTCTGGAATAGGGATTACATAAGTTTCTTTGATGTTCAGATGAGTCGTATAAGCGCCAAAACGGGTTACGCCCATGACTCGGTCGCCTACTTGTACAGAGGTGACACCGGGTCCAGTTTTTAGAATAGTTCCGGCGTATTCAAGACCTGGAATAAAGGTCCCTTTTGGAGTAGCACTATATAAACCAAACATAGCAAAAATATCCGCAAAATTGAGTCCGATAGCCGACACGGCCACCGTCACCTGACCAGCAGGTGGATCGGGTAAATTTTCTTCGACCAGTTTTAAATTATTGAGATTACCCGCTTTGAGAGCGTAGGATTTCCGTTTAGTCATGGTATGTTTTAAAAAAAAACTCAAAAATAAATATCCCGCAACCTTTTAAAAACTGGTTTGTCATTAGGGTTGAAAGATATCATTTGATAAGACACGATGATACAAAAATTTTTACGAAAAAATCAAAATAAACTTAAAAAATCAAGTATGAAAAATCTAACCATCCTTAACAAGCTCACCCTCTGTTTTTTATTTTTATTATCTACACTCACGCTTTCTGCACAGTGGGGAGACCACAATGCTAATCGAATTGAGGAAGATAGAACAGTTGGCAATTTTGACGCAATAAGTGTCGGATACGGTATAGATCTCTATCTTCACCAATCCCAAAAAACAAGTGTTTCCGTCAAGGCTAAAAAAGAAATTATGGAGCACATCATCACCGAGGTAGAAAACGGTACCCTCGTTATTAAGGTGGATAAAAGGAAGAAAGCCAAAGGAAGAATGGAAGTAACCGTTCAAGTTCCTGAGTTAAATAAAATTTTGGCTAGTGGTGGTTCAGATGTCTACGGAAAAGGAAACTGGGAAATGGACAAGATCGATATAATTGTTAGTGGAGGGTCAGATTTTGAAATGGAACTGACTGCTAACAGCGTAATATGCAATTCCTCCGGAGGATCTGATATTGATATAAGGGGAAGTGCAGATAATATTGATATTAATTGCAGTGGTGGGTCTGATGTAGAAGCCAAAAATTTTGTGGTAAAGCATGGTAAAGTTAATGCCACTGGTGGTTCTGACGTAGTGATTCATACGACAGAATCTATCGATGCTAACGCCTCGGGAGCGAGTGATATTACTTACAGGGGAAATCCTTCGCAGGTGAAAGTACATAGTAGTGGATCATCGGATATTTCAAATTAAAAACAACTATAAATATAAAGCATAGAAAGACTTGTAATCAACAGATTATGAGTCTTCTTTTTTGAGGAGCTCTTTAACAATTTGACACATCTTTGGCGCGGTCTCCTGAGCGAGTGCTATGACCGATTCCAACGTTGTCTCTTTGATAATTTCTTTGGGATAACACTGGTTAGAAACCACAGATAATGCAAAAACGGACAATTCCGAATGCCGAGCGACAATCACTTCTGGAACGGTAGACATACCGACCAGATCACCACCGATGCGATGCAAAAATTCGTATTCAGATGGTGTTTCTAAATTAGGACCTTGCAGACAAACGTATACGCCTTCGTGGGCACGAATGCCTGCTTGTCTGGCAATCGCCAATGCACGTTGATTTTTTTCTAAATCATAAACCTTCATCATGTCCGGAAAGCGAACACCAAGTCGTTCGTCGTTCACACCTCTTAACGGATTCTCCGGTTGTAAATTGACGTGATCTTTAATGAAAACAATGTCGCCAGGAAAGATATGTTGACTTGTACTACCCGCCACGTTACTCACAATTAATTCTTTAATCCCCAGAAATTTTAACACGCGAACTCCAAAGGTTACTTCTTGCATTGAATAACCTTCGTAGTAATGAAATCTTCCTGCCATTGCCACTACAGGTTTTCCCGCGAGGGTTCCAAAAACGAGTCGATTTTGATGACTGGCAACAGTGCTTTTGGGAAAGTGAGGAATATCCGCATAAGGTATTTCACCGATGATGTCAATATCGTCAACTAGTCCTCCTAGCCCCGTACCGAGGATAATACCAGTCTTGGGTTTGAAGGAGATTTTATGCTGAATAAAGTCAACGGATTCCTGAATTTTGTCGTATAACATGAAGAATATTTAGAGAAAAGTTTTACGCTGTTTTTGATAAAAAAAGAAAATTAAAATGATAGATAGAGTTGTTGATTAATTTAAAATTAATCGACAATCATTCCTTCTTCTTTTAAATCCTGCTCTTTAATATTAGCTGGTAAGTCCCTGAAATCATACTGTTGATTTCTTAATTGAGGAACAAAACCTGCGTCCCGAATCGCCTGTTGAATACCCGAAGCGGTAAATCTAAATGCCGCACCCGCAGCTGAAACGACGTTTTCTTCAATCATAATGCTACCAAAATCATTGGCCCCAGCGTGTAGGCATACCTGAGCCACTTGCTTTCCGACCGTCAGCCATGAAGCCTGAATATTGACCACGTTGGGAAGCATAATTCGGCTCATGGCAATCATCCGAATATACTCGTCACCCGTGCAGGTATTCCTTGCTCTTTTTATCTTTTTTAATAAGGTCCCTTCGTCCATAAACGGCCAGGGAATAAAAGCTAGAAACCCTTTCGCATCCGCTGGCTTCTCGGATTGTACCTGTCGAAGATCAACGAAATGCTCCATACGTTCCAGGTTAGTTTCGATATGGCCAAACATCATGGTTGCAGAAGTTGTAAGGTGGAGCTTGTGTGCAGCTCTCATGACGTCTAGCCATTCCTGTCCACCACATTTTCCTTTTGAAATAAGACGTCTTACTCTGTCGTCTAAAATTTCCGCACCCGCTCCCGGTAGTGAATCCAGTCCCGCTTCTTTTAACGCTTTTAGAACATCAATGTGCGTGGATTTTTCCAGTTTGGTAATGTGGGCAATTTCCGGTGGGCCGAGGGCATGTAATTTTAAATTGGGGTAAAGTGATTTTAGTTCACTAAACAAGTCACAGTAATATTTTAGTCCCAGATCGGGATGGTGTCCACCTTGTAATAAAAGCTGTTCTCCACCGAAGGCAAAAGTCTCTTCGATTTTCTTTTTATAATCCTCGATGGAGGTAATGTAGACTTCTTCGTGACCAGGACGCCGGTAAAAATTGCAAAATTTACAATTGGCAATACAGACATTAGTAGTGTTAGAATTTCTATCAATAATCCAGGTAACTACCTTGCCGGGAACGTGATGCTGGCGAATTTTATCTCCTACGTACATCAGTTCGGTGGTCGTAGCATTTTCAAATAAAAAAACGCCTTCTTCGGCAGTCAGAAATTCTAATTGGAGAGCACGGTTTAATAGATCAGGAACATTCATAATAGTAGCGATGGATTAATTCTTCTTTAAAACACCAAAACAAGGAATAGAGTTTACCAGCTAAAGCAGATAAATCGTTTGGAATTTATACTAAAATAAACTATATTTGTGGAAACAAACCTCGGAGAGGGAGCCAATTGGTTCCCTCTTTTTTTTACTGTTTAGGAATCAAGAACAAGTAAATTAGCTCGGATCAAATTATTTATCCTTCATTCCTTCTTAAAATACCATCGTGATTTCAGCTCAGTTGACTCAATTATTAGAAGCAAAATTCCAGGAAGAGGAGTTTGCAGACTGTTTTATCATTGAAATTAAGAGTTTACCGAACAAGCGGGTGGAAATTTACGTAGACAGTGATTCGGGAATAACGTTTGCAAAATGTCAACGAATCAGTCGTCACCTCGAAGCGGAAATAGATGAGAAAGGTTGGTTAGGTGAGAAATATACTTTGGAGGTTTCTTCTCCCGGCATCACTCGACCGTTAATGTTTCCCCGTCAATATCTACGGAATATCGGACGCAAACTGGAGGTAAAGCAGTTGGAAGGAGACACTAAAACGGGTACCTTGATCGAAGTAAACGAAGAGCAAATTACCCTGGAATGGAAGGAAAGAATCAAGGAAGGTAAAAAGAGAAAAACAGTAGTTGTACAGGATATCATTCCTTTCAGCAACATTAAAGAAACTAAAGTAAAAATCACATTTTAAAAACTAAAGTATGAATCTGGTAGATACTTTTTCGGAATTTAAAACTGGAAAAAACATTGATCGCCCTACAATGGTGCGTGTATTAGAAGATGTTTTTCGCACACTTATTAGAAAAAAATACGGATCGGATGATAATTTCGACGTAATTGTGAATACCCAAAAAGGAGACCTTGAACTTTGGCGAGTAAGAGAAATTGTGCCAGATGGTGAAGTTCTGGATGAGCGTAGTCAGATTTCAATATCTGAGGCACTCGCTATTGACGAAGATTACGAAGTAGGAGAGGAATGTTACGAACAACTATTCCTGGAGCATTTTGGTCGTCGTGCCATTATGGCTGCTCGTCAGACGCTAATTTCCAGAATTATGGAATTAGAAAAAGATGAGGTATTTAAAAAATATAACGAACGGATCGGAGAAATTGTCCTCGGTGAAGTGCACCAAATCCTGAAACGGGAAATCCTGATTTTAGATGACGCGACGGGAACGGAATTAATCATGCCGCGAAACGAAATGATTCGCGGAGATTTTTACCGAAAAGGAGACATGGTAAAAGGAGTGATTCGTAAAGTAGAAATGAAAAATAACAATCCAGTGGTAATCGTATCACGGACAGATAGTACCTTCCTGGAAAAACTAATGGAACAGGAAGTACCTGAAATTGAAGATGGGTTGATTACGATTAAACGAATTGTCCGGATGCCCGGTGAGCGTGCAAAAGTGGCCGTAGAATCTTACGATGATCGAATTGATCCGGTAGGTGCATGTGTAGGAATGAAGGGGTCAAGAATTCATGGAATCGTCCGGGAATTGAAAAATGAAAATATTGATATTGTTAATTATACGAGCAATGACAACCTGTTTATTCAGCGAGCGTTGACGCCCGCAAAAGTGACCAAAATTGATCTGAATCTTGAAACTAAGAGAGCCTCAGTTTATCTGGAACCCGAGCAGGTTTCTTTGGCCATCGGTAAAGGTGGTACGAATATCAAACTGGCCAGTCGTTTGACAGAGTTCGAAATTGATGTATTCAGAAATACGGTAGAAGTAGAAATCGATGATGTTGAATTAGAAGAATTTAGCGATGAAATAGAAGGCTGGATCATCGAAGAATTGAAAAATATCGGTTGTGATTCTGCCAAAAGTGTATTGGCATTAAGTCGTCAGGAACTGATTCGACGCTCTGATTTGGAGGAAGAAACAGTGGATGAAGTACTAAAAGTACTGGCCGCTGAATTTGAAGAAGAAGAGCCGAAAAAAGAGGAAGAAGAGTAAAATCTCTAAAATATAGTACAAAATAGCCCGATAAGAGGTTGAAAACCACTGATTTTTAGTGAAATAACCCTTAAAATAAGTAGTTTTCTCGTATCTTTGCAATCCGGAACCATATATACAATTTATATGTTTACGGATTACGGCTATTTTGTTAAAGTTGACAAAAGCGTTTTTGATGAGTTTTTTAAATCCAATAATTTTATTAAAATGATTTAAAATGTAATTCTAATTACTTATCGGAAAGGCTATTGTCTATCATTAACAAATATCGCTTACTTCGCCACTAAAAAATATTGAATGGCTCAAAGATTAGTTAAGGTAGCAAAAGAATTAAATGTAGGTACAACCACAATCGTCGACTTTTTGGCGAAGGTTGGTCACGAAATTGACAACAAGCCTACTGCTAAGGTTTCCGATGAGATGTACGATGAGTTACTCAAGGAATTCCGGAATTCTGCTGCCATCAAAGAAAAAGCCGACCAATTAGTTATTGGCACCCGCTCCACTCCTAAAAAAGAGGAAGCTCCAAAAAAAGAAATATCTTTTTCCCCTCCACCATCTGCTCCTAGTCCTCCACCTGCATCGCCACCACCAACAGAAGTGACCCCACCAGAACCGGTGGAAGAAGTGACGCCTCCCGTGGTGGAAGAAACACCAGCAGTAGAACCAACAATTGAAGAGCCGGCTGTAGCTGAAACGAAACCGGAGGAAGAAGTGGTGGAAAAAACGGATGATTCAGATGCTCCAAAACTTGATGGCTTAAAGATTAAAGGCAAGATTGATCTTACCAAGAAAAAATCAAAAGCCAAGACCAAAAGAGAAGACAAAAAGAAACCAAATCCGGAACCTAAAATCGAAGCTGTTAAACCTGAAAAGGAAGTAACACCAGCAGCAGAAACACCTGCCCCGGGAAAGCCCGCAGAAGCAGAGGCAGTCAAAGATGAGCCAGCAAGTACAGAGGCGCCAGCAAAAGAAAACGAAGAAATGATCCGTGCCAAGACACCTCAGTTAAAGGGTCTCAAAATCATGGGTAAAATCGACGCTGATAAACTCAAACCAGCAAAAAAGAAAAAGACCACAAAAACGGATGCTACCAAAAAACGACGAAAGCGTAAGGTTACCCAGGTAGTGGTTAATAATAATAACCGACCACCACAACGGCAAGGTTCCAGATCTGGTGGTAATAATCGTTCTAATAATAACAATCGCCGTGGCGGTCGTAATGAAGTTAAAGAAGTTTCTCAAAAAGAAATTGATGAGAAAATCAAACAGACTATGGCCCGTATTTCGGGAGGGGGTAAAAATAAACGATCTAAGATTCGTCGCGATAATCGTGAACGAATGAGAGAAAAACAAGAAACCCTGGAGAGCGAAAAGGAAACGGGAAAACTCCAGTTAACGGAATTTGTTTCCGTTTCTGAATTAGCAAGTTTGATGGGTGTTTCTGTGACGCAGGTAATTACCACGTGTATGAATCTGGGTGTAATCGTTTCTATTAACCAAAGATTGGACGCAGAAATTATCGAACTACTCGCCGAAGAATTTGGTCACGAAGTCGAATTTATTAGCGCCGAAGAGGAGCAGGATGAAGACGAAGAAATTGTAGACAACCCAGAAGATTTACTTCCTCGAGCTCCTATTGTTACAGTAATGGGACACGTTGATCACGGTAAAACATCTTTACTTGATTATATCCGATCTGCCAACGTTGCAGAAGGGGAAGCGGGTGGTATCACTCAACACATCGGAGCACACGAGGTATCCGTAGGAGAAGATAAAAAACGGGTTACCTTTCTGGATACACCAGGTCACGAAGCTTTTACAGCGATGAGAGCGCGTGGTGCGAAAGTGACGGATATTGCCATCATTATCGTAGCAGCGGATGATAATATTATGCCACAAACCAAGGAAGCCATTAGTCACGCTCAGGCAGCTGGTGTACCCATCATTTTTGCGATCAATAAAATTGATAAAGAGGGGGCGGATCCGGAAAGAATCAAGGGAGAACTCGCTCAGATGAACTTCCTGGTAGAAGATTGGGGTGGTAAATACCAGTCACAGGATATTTCGGCGAAGACTGGAAAAAATATTGACTTATTATTAGAGAAGGTCTTGCTCGAAGCAGAAGTACTTGAATTATCTGCTAACCCGGACCGGGAAGCAATCGGTACAGTGATTGAAGCATCACTTGATAAAGGTCGTGGGTTTGTTACCAAACTACTCGTACAAACCGGAACGTTAAAGCAGGGTGACGTAATGTTGGCGGGAGAATATTCTGGTAAAGTGAAAGCCATGTTTAACGAACGTGGTAAAAAGGTAAAAAAAGTAGGGCCCTCACAACCAATCCTAGTGCTTGGATTGAGTGGAGCACCCCAGGCCGGAGAGAAATTTAAAGTCATGGAAAGCGAACAAGAAGCGCGTCAAGTGGCTTCCCGTCGAGCTCAAATTCATCGTGAGCAAGCAGTTAGAGCCAATAAGCGAATCAGTTTGGATGAAATCGGTCGTCGTCTCGCATTGGGTAGTTTTAAGGAGTTGAACTTAATTGTAAAGGGTGACGTGGATGGTTCTATCGAAGCATTATCTGATTCGTTAATCAAGCTTTCCGTCGAATCTATTCAGGTGAATGTAATTCACAAAGCGGTTGGACAAATCATCGAATCTGACGTACTCTTGGCCTCCGCTTCTGATGCCATCATTATTGGTTTCCAGGTTCGTCCTTCACTCGGAGCGCGTAAGCTTGCCGAACGAGAGGGTGTTGAAATCAAGATGTACTCCATTATCTACGAAGCCATTGAGGAAATCAAAATGGCAATGGAAGGAATGTTGGAACCAACCAAAGAAGAAAAGATTACTGCGCAAATCGAAGTACGCGAAGTATACAAGATTAGTAAGGTGGGTACGATTGCCGGTTGCTTTGTTCAGGAAGGAAAAGTGATTAGAAATAATCATATCAGACTCATCCGAGAAGGTATCGTAGTCTATCCGGTCAAAGAAGGACAAAAAGGAGAGATTGCCTCTCTAAAGCGGCACAAAGATGATGTGAAGGAAGTGAAAAATGGACTGGAATGTGGTTTGTCAATCAAGAATTTCAATGATATAAAAGTAGGCGATGTGATCGAAGCTTACGAAATCATCGAAGTGAAGCAGACGCTTTCTTAAATTGAAAAATAAAAAACCTTACTAAAAAAGCCCGCGACTAATGCAGTCGTGGGCTTTTTTTTGACGTATTTCTTTAGTAAATCATTATAAATTGATTATTTCCACTAATCTACAGCTCCTTAATCACCTTCAAACTAATATCCATACTCTGCGCCGAATGGGTCAAAGCCCCGGAAGAAATAAAATTCACCCCGGTCTGCGCTACTTTTCTAACGGTATTAATGGTAATTCCACCAGAAGCTTCCGATTCGAACTTTCCGTCAATGGTCAAAACAGCTTCGCGCAAAATAGGAATATCAAAGTTGTCCAACATGATACGTGTAACATTTCCTACTTTCATTACTTCGTACAACTCTACCAAATTTCGGACTTCGACCGTAATGCCTAAATCCAGGTTGTTTTCTTTTAAATATTCGTGTACTCGTTCGATAGCTTTAGTAATACTTCCGCAAGCATCAATATGATTGTCCTTGATCATGATCCAATCGTATAAACCATAACGGTAGTTATAGCAACCACCAATTTTTACCGCCCATTTTTCTAAAAAACGGATTAAAGGCGTTGTTTTACGAGTATCAAGAATTTTTACATCCAGATCTTCCACTTCAAAAGCAAAGCGGTTACTCATCGTAGCAATCCCACTCATCCGCTGCATGGTATTGAGGACCAACCGTTCGGCCATGAGCATGGCACGTGCGTTACAGTCTACTTCAAAAACAATATCGCCATAATCGACACTGTCACCATCTTTCATATACAGGTCTAATTTACTTTTAGGGTCTACCTTTTTAAAAATATGCTGAGCCAGTTCTACTCCTGCGACAACACCTGCGTCTTTGATTAGTAATTTAGAACGCGTACGTGCACCAGGAGGAATACAGGCTAGCGAAGTATGATCTCCGTCGCGGACATCTTCGTGCAATGCTTGCTCAATAAATTGATCAATTTGCTGATCAGTAATAGTTTGGGTAAAATCCATAACGGGTTTAGTTTTTTTCAAAAGACAATTTAGATCAATAATCAGTCCTGATTCAACGGATTATTTTTGAGGTGTTTAACGGTTTCGTCAAGTTGTTCATAAAATTCTATGCCGTATTTTCTAACCAACGCCTCCTTGACAAATTTATATACAGGTAATTTTTCTTTTTTACCGAGGGTACAAGCGGCACTACAGATATCCCACTCGTCATAATTGAGTGCTTCGAAAGCTCGGTTCTCATCTTTTTTGACCCTAATCGGATAGAGATGACAGGATATTGGTTTATAAAAATCTGTAACTCCTTCTCGGTATGCTTGTTCAATGCCACATTTTGCAATCCCCAACGCATCTTTGGTCATGTAGACGCAGGCACCGTTATTTAGCAAAGAAGTCCCGTATTCTTTTGGTTCTTCAAAAAAAGTGAACAACCCTTTTTTTTCAATTTCAGCAATTCCTTCCGCTGATAAATAAGATTTTAGATCCTCATAGATAGCCTCTAGTTTTTCCATTTCTGCCTTTTCCAGCGGAGCACCAAAATCACCTTTCCAGCAGCATGCGCCTTTACAAGCGTTTAGGTTGCAAAGAAAATGCTCATCTACCACTGCATCACTTATCAAAATCTCGTCAATAATAATCATTTCCGCTTTTTTTCTATGAAGTTTATCCTCTCGTAGGTAATTATAGAATATTTTGAACAACTTATTTTAAAGTAATCAATAGAAAATTGTATTTTGCCCAATAAATATATAATTGTAAAATTATGAAAAAAATACTCCTTTGTCTACTTTGTTTACTTCCAGTAGTCCTTTTACCGGCACAAAAAAGTATGACAGATGATGGTCAGGCAGTTGAACGAACGGCTAAATTAAAGCAAATGTTAACGCTGGATACTGATCAGGAGGCCGCAGTATTAAAAATTCAAGAACGAAAATCTACTCAACTTGCTGAACTGAGAGACCTAGAACAAAAGGATATGTCTAAATATTACAAGAAATTACAAAATATTCACGAAGGTAATGAAATTGCGGTACAGCGGTTATTGCGAAAGGATCAACTAACAGCTTATTATGCTTACCGACATACGCTTCGTGTCCAAAAATCCCAATTGGTAAAAAAAATGAAAGTTTCTAACGCTTCTCAACTAGATATAGACGAAGCTGTGCGTCGATTGGAATATGATTTTTCGTATTAGATATTCTGGAAAATTTTCCAGTTTCAAACCCTATTTACAAAACCTTTTGAAACAGAAAGGGTTAATTGCTTGTAACATGTCTTTAAGTGTATACCAACCAATACACAGAAAATATTTTCTGCTTTAACAAAAATAAAACTGAACGCTGACAAAATGGATCCGTTAAAAAAACAATTTCAAGAAAAAGCAACTGCCCTTCGGGACGAAATAAAAGCCTTGCTAAAGGTACATCGTGAAAAGAAAGTAGGTGAAGTCCAATTGGGCAACGTCTTCGGAGGAATGAGAGGTGTAAAGAGCATGATTTGGGAAACTTCCAATCTCGATCCAATCGAAGGAATCCGCTTTCGTGGATACTCTATCCCTGAATTAAGAGAAAAATTACCAACTGCTGAAGGTGACAAAGAACCGTTACCCGAGGCCTTGTTTTGGCTAATGCTCACTGGAGATATCCCCACTAAAGAGCAGACCGACTGGGTCAGCCAACAATGGCGGGAAAGAGCAGAGATACCTGCTCATACTTTTGCGGTATTGGATGCGCTACCAGAGGATACCCATCCGATGACGCAATTCAGTATTGCCATCGTTTCCTTACAGTCAGAAAGTGTTTTTGCAAAAAGATATTCAGAAGGAATCAGCAAATATGATTATTGGGACCCTACTTATGAGGATGCGATGAATCTGATTGCTCGTCTTCCAAAAGTAGCAGCGTATATCTACCGTCGCACTTTCCACAGTGGAGATCATATTGCGGCCGACCCAACTTTAGACTGGGCTGCCAATTTTGCGCATATGCTAGGGGTGAAAGGCAAAGACTTTAAATCGTTAATGCGTTTATATTTAACGATTCACGCGGATCACGAAGGGGGAAATGCTTCGGCACACGCTACTCACTTGGTAGGTTCTACCCTTAGCGATTGTTATTTTTCACTGGCCGGAGGTATGAATGCACTGGCAGGACCGCTGCACGGATTGGCTAATCAGGAGGTGATCAAGTGGATATTTGAAATGATTGAGAGCCTTGGAACACGTCAGCCTTCTAAAGAGCAAATCAAAGAATACGTCAATAAAACACTGTCAGAAGGAAAAGTAATTCCTGGTTATGGACACGCAGTACTCCGTGAACCCGATCCGCGATTTACCGCCCAGCGTAAATTTGCCGAAGACTACATCAAAAATTCTGATATCGTAAATGTAGTGTGGAATTGTTTTGAGGTAATTCCGGATATTTTGAAAGGACTTGGTAAAGTGAAGAACCCGTGGCCCAACGTTGATGCACACTCTGGTGCTATTCTGGTACACTACGGCGTCAAAGAATACAGCTTTTACACAGTACTTTTTGGAGTCTCGCGTGCACTTGGGGTATTGTCCGCACTGTGTTGGTCCCGTGCACTTGGCTTCCCGTTGGAACGTCCAAAATCAGTGACTACCGAGTGGGTAAAAGATTTTTTGAAAAAAGAAGAAGAAATTACCATGAATTAGTATTTATGGGATAATTTAAATTTGTGATTGGCTTAAAAAGATATATTTTTGAGCCAATCATCCTTTAGGAATGAGGTATTATTAACTCATTCTTTAGGTGGATGGTGATATACTATGTATCAAATAAACAGCAATCAAAACAAAGAATTATGAATGCACCAAAAAAATTAAAATATACCAAAGATCATGAATGGGTGAGCGTGGAAGGAGAGGTAGCGACCGTAGGAATTACAGATTTTGCTCAGAAAGAACTGGATGAATTGGTCTATGTAGAAGTAGAAACGGTAGGAGAAACCCTTAGTCAAGAAGAAGTATTCGGGACGGTAGAAGCCGTAAAAACTACTTCTGAATTATTTATGCCGGTTTCCGGTGAAGTATTGGAGTTTAACGAGGAACTTGACGAAAATAAGGGCGACAACCCGACACTTGTGAACGAAGATCCTTACGGAAAAGGCTGGATCGTAAAGATAAAAATGAGTAACCCATCTGAATTAGATGAACTAATGGACTCGGTAGCATATATGGAACTGGTTAGCTAAGGAATGTTGATAAAATAAATTAAGACACTATGCTTCCTCTTTTTCCATCACTCTTCGTTACTAAAATGGTTATTATGCTGTGCATAACGCCCATTTCAGCGCCTTGATTGATGAAAAAAATAGTTCGCCTTTTATCTCAATCTATTTAATCGCCATTCCTAAGGAAGGCAGAAAAGGTCTTTTGTAAAGAAAAAATAAAAAAAATCTTTCTTTACACACCAAAACTAATGTATCCAGCATCTTAATATTAAACAACGTAAAAGCACAAAGGTGCTGCTTTTAAGACACAATAATTTGAAATATTATATTCCAGCCATTCTTTGGAGTTTCGTGATCCTTTTTTTATCTACCAAGGGAGGAATTAACCTTCCTGCCAGTTGGTGGGATTTTATTGCACTGGATAAAGTAGGACACTTAGTGGTCTACGGAATTTTTTGCATGCTGCTATTGGGAGCCTTTACCCACAATCAAACACTTGCTTTGGAGCAAAAATGGGTAATTATTGCGCTTGGAATCAGTATTATCTATGGAATCGGGATGGAAGTGATCCAATATACCTTTTTCCCAGGCAGATTTTTTGAGATACCAGATATTATTGCTAATATTATCGGTTCAATCTTAGGACTATATTTATTTAAACGTTTTATTCATAAAAATTTCTAACTATGTCAGACATCGCAATAACAGGCGGTACACTAGTCGCCTTACTAGGCGGGTTTTTGCTCCTGGTAATCGGCCTGATCTTATTGATCAAAGGAAAATTTAAAAGTAGTGGAAATTCGGATTTACGAGAGGCATATGCTAATCAACCCAATAAATCACCACTCAACAGAACGAAATATCCACAAGTGGATGCTTTCAGTATGAGTGGAACCTTTTTTAACACTGGGTTGCTGATCGCGCTTGCTATCACCATTCTGGCTTTTAGCTGGACTACTTACGAGGATGTAGTAATCATTCCCGAAGGTGCTCTAGAGATGGATGATGATATCGAAGTGGAACCACCTCGTACTGCCGAACCGCCACCACCACCACCACCACCTCCTCCTCCGGTTATCGAAGAGGTACCAGAAGAAGAAATTGAAGAGGAAGAGGAGATCGAATTCGTTGACCAGAGTGTCGAGGAAGAAACCGTGGTCGAAGCACCAGAACCAGAACCAGTAAAAGAGGCACCACCTCCACCTCCGCCACCACCACCACCACCAGCTCCCGAAGTGGAGGAAATCTTTACGGTAGTGGAAGAAATGCCTCGTTTTCCGGGTTGTGAAGATAAACCAAAAGCGGAACGTAAGGCGTGTGCCGACCAAAAGATGCTGCAGTTTATTTATAAAAACATCAAATATCCAGCAATCGCTCGTGAAAACGGCGTAGAAGGTTCCGTAGTAATTCGTTTCTACGTAGATAAAGATGGATCTGTAAAAGAACCGCAAATCCTTAAAGATATCGGTGCCGGAACAGGTTCTGAAGCGATGCGTGTTGTCAACATGATGAACAGTATGGGTGAAAAATGGACACCTGGTAAGCAGCGTGGAAAAGCCGTAAAGGTTTATTTCAACTTGCCCGTAAAATTCCGTTTAGAATAAACTAATAATTACATAATTAATGGTTTAAAAAAGTTGTCTTGGCTATGAGCTGAGGCAACTTTTTTTTGATTTTCTTTTTAATAATTTTTTGCACAAAAAAATAATAAACTCCCACCTTCAGACAGATTTTCTGCATCTGTATTCATAACAACGATTGTTAACTATCTTCCATATTTTATCACCACGGGGCGGTGGAGGTGGACTCGGCGAAGAAGTATTGCGGGTCGTGAGAAGCATGAACAATCTACCAGAAAAGTGGTCACCGGGAAGACAGCGAGGAAAAGCAGTTAAAGTATATTTCACTCTTCCAATCAGAATTCGATTAGAATAAGATTTTTACAATGGAATCATTTTTTAAAAGTAGGAACTACGCTCCACCAAAAACCAACTTTTTCGCATCTCTATAATTGACAACTGTTTCCTAAACAGTATTCTTTTATCACCCTTAAAAATATTGTTATGAATTTTATTGCCGTCACTGGCGATGCGCTATTCCTTTCTCTATTAGCCATCTTCGCCATCATTTTAACCCTTATTTTTGGAATTAGAAAATATGTTCAATGCCAGAAAAAGAAAATACCCACAGGTACGAAAAACCTGCTGGAACGAAATAAGTACGCACTCGTAAATACTTTTAAAATGAGTGGTACTTTTTTTAATAT
>Ga0209187_1001540_pt1 | contig 25954 bp, 25 predicted proteins | sample BantaG_FD_187430 | JGI IMG/M metagenome (GOLD analysis project Ga0209187, IMG submission 187430) | Marine algal microbial communities from Bantry Bay, Ireland - BantryBay_4 metaG (SPAdes) (version 2) | ecosystem: Host-associated > Algae > Red algae > Unclassified | place: Bantry Bay, Ireland...
CACTCCGCTATCGCTCCATTTCGTTCAAACAACACCTCCTATCCCTCACGCAAGAAACACAAAAAGTGCAATCTGTTATATATATAAGAACGACGCAAAAATAAATTCAGATTTTGACTTGTTCTTTCTCCTTTATACTTCACCAAATTTTCCTTAAATACAGCGAGTATTCGCGTCAAATTTGGTTCGTCTAAAGAAAAAATAACGACGCGAAGAATGTACATTTATTTAATTCCTGATACTAAAAGTGTTAATTTTGAGATAAAATGGCAGATGAATCAGCACATATTTTTATTTTTGCGAAATAATGTTTTAATTTGTAATAAGAGACGATTTTCTTAGCTTTGCATCCCTAAAAAAATAAACGATATTCACAGTACACGTTCAAAAAAAACAATAGATTCTTTGACAATTTTTGCAAAAAAATATTTTTCTTCCTCCAATGTGCCTTTAGCCCATTGTTTATCAGCAAATTACCACAATGGGCTAAAGCCACATTGGAAGAAAATGCAAAAATTGTCAAAAATCTAAACAATAGATTAAGACGATGATAAATATAAGGATTCTTCAATTGGTAGCTATGTTCATGTTAGCTTTTGCTTCTGCATTTGGTCAGACTAAATCTAGTGCACCGCTTGATGAGGGGACGATTAAGAGCAAATTTGAATATTTGATTAACGAATCAGAGCGATTCAAGGAGTTTCAGGTCGTCAATCGCCGTTGGGTGCGCAAGATACGCGACCACGTAGCCGATAGCCTCAGTACAGTACGCGCCGAATTGGAGCAAAAGAAAAACACCATCTCCACACAGCAAAAAGAGGTCGATGCACTTAAAGCCGAACTTGCCGGAACGAACGAAAATCTCATAACAGTAACTAATGACCGCGATAGCATCAAATTTTTTGGTGTCAATGTCGGAAAAAACACCTATAAAAGTATCATGTGGGGCATTGTGGCTTGCTTGGCACTCTTGTCAGCTGTCCTATTCTTGAGCTTCAAACGTAGTCATAACGTCACTTCCAATACGCAAATCGCACTCAAACGTACCCAAGACGAGTTTGACTCTTTCCGCGAACGTACCCTCAAAAAAGAACAGAAAATTATGCGCCGCCTTCAAGACGAACTCAATAAAAATGCGACGTGAGAACGTGTTGACGAGTTAATGTGTTGACGAATTGTTGATCTGACGAATTGATGTAAATTCAACAACACAACAACTCATCAATTCGTCAACACAACAACTCACTTCTCCCTCCATTTTTTCAGTAGACTTTCATTGGCAGTGAGGCTGCCAATGACGTAGCTTTTAGAGGCTCGGATAGCGCGAGATTCGTTGAGTTTTTCGCGTTTTACGCCTGACCTGTCGATGTAATCCGAATGAACAAAATACATCTCCTCCCCTTCTCGTACCACAAATCCTACATGATAATCTAATCCCAAAACACATATTTCCTGCTCGCCGCAACGTGCGAGGTAATCATTCAATTTTTCAAGCGAAGAGAACACGAAGAAAATAATCTACCCGAATTGACGCAGCTATTTTTTCTTGTAATAATGCGTATTCGCGTATGTGCGCCAGCGTGTCAAATTGAGGTTTGAAAATATTGGGGACGATATTCGACGTAGGGACTTGTTCATTCACGCAGGAGGTGAGGATGAACATTAAGACGTATAATAGACTTTATTTAGAAAAATTTTGTATACAGCTAACTTTGTCTTTTTCCGATACTCTTCACCTATTTTTCGCCCCGTACCGTAGGGTATGCGGCTCAAAATGAGGCTCTATTATCGAAAAAATACAAAAGTTCCATGCATACAAAATATTCCTAAATAAAGTCTAATAAAGGTGTGATTTTTTTCATAGTATCGTTGTACAGGCGAATTTATTCGCCATGTCACGCTATATTTTAGCTGGCGATTGAAATCGCCGTTACGAGTCATTACGAAGATACAAAAAACTGATTATCAATCATTTAATTAACAACACGATAACATACTTTAACGATTTATAAAGTTTTTTCTCAAAAAAAAATACCTGCCACACACCACATTTAAATGAAGCTGCATCTGTTTGGGTGTATAAAGTTTATTGAGTTTATGAAGTTTATTAGGTTTATGAGTGATTGAGTTTCGCACAGCGAAATCATACGAACTTTATAAACTAAATAAACCTAATCAACCCTATGAACTAAAAACTAAATTACGAATGCGCATCCGTAGTATTTTTTCAACTTCAACTTCAAGCTCAAGCTCAACCACAAATTTGAATGATACATTTGGCGTCGCCAAATCAATGTTATAAAATAGAATTTGCATAGCAAATTTTTGAAATTTGAAGTTGAGATTGCGGTTGAAATTGAAATTGAGGTTTAAACTTATTCTTAAACTTAAACTTAACCATGTTAGAAATTACCGGAATAAAATTTATGTGGTGTCTGCTGGGCATTGGAGTGGTGCTGATAGGCATTATCGCGGCGATACGAAGGCAGATGACACGTACAGGTGAGCAACTCGCGCAGTCGGATGCACCGTCTACATCTCGCCGACAACACAGGGAAATGAACGTATTTAGACACACACCAACTTTTTTTAGGTTTGGAATGGTACTGTCACTTTTGTTGGTCATTTTTGCTTTTAATTGGACGACTTATGAGCGTGAGGTCTATATACCGCCAATCGAAGATGGGTGGGAGGATGACATTGAAACAACACCTCGCGCTCCCGAACCACCAAAACCGTCTCCTCCCCCACCCCCACTGCCTGAAATTGTAGAGGTAGAACCCGAAGAAGTTGAGGAAGAAGTGATTTTTGAAGACCAGACGATGGATGTGGAGGAAGTAGTGGAAGCCCCCGAACCACCAAAACCGCCTAAGCCCACTCTGAAAGAACTCCCCAAACCAGAACCGCCTCCACCGCCAATAGTAGTGGAAGAAAAGCCGGATAGTGAAATTTTTGTAAATGTACGAGAAATGCCCCGTTTTGCAGGCTGCGAAGAAATAGGCGGCACAAGCAGCGACAAGAAACAATGTTCGGAGAAAAGGATGCTGCAATTTATTTATAGTAAAATAAAATATCCAACTATCGCACGAGAAAGTAATATTGAGGGTTTGGTTGTTATTGGTTTTATTATCGAAAAAGATGGTTCTATCAGTGGTGCGAAAATTTTGCGGGATATTGGTGGCGGCTGTGGTGCAGAGGCATTGCGTATCATCAATTCTATGCCCGACTGGATACCGGGCTATCAACGCACGAAACCCGTAAGAGTACAATTCAATATGCCTGTAAAATTTAAATTGCAAGGGTGAGACGGGTTGACGAGTTGATGTATTTTTTGAAATATTTTTCACGACATATAAGAATGTCTGTGTGACGTTTATTAACTTTGGGGCGTATCATTTTAATATTAAAGGAATAAGGCGTTTATTTAAATTGACAATCACGTAATTACCTGATAATCATTTTTTTATATTTATACTTATTCTTAAACTTAAACTTAAACTTAAACTTAACAATGAACGCGCCTGACAATTTAAAATACAGCAAAGAACATGAGTGGATACGTGTGGAAGGTGAATATGCCTATGTAGGTATCACTGATTTTGCACAAGATCAACTCGGAGATATTGTTTACGTCGAAATTGAAACGGAAGGACAGGAACTCGCTAAAGACGAAGTTTTTGGTACGGTAGAAGCTGTAAAGACGGTTTCCGACCTGTTTATGCCCATCAGCGGTACGATAGAAGCATTCAATGCGGATTTGGAAAATGACCCCGAAGTCATCAATAGCGACCCTTATGATAAAGGTTGGATGGTCAAAATAAAAATGGGCAACACCGCCGAATTGGATGACTTGATGGACGCTGCTGCTTATGTTGCATTGACCGCCGAAGCGTAAATTTATTGTTATACTGCTTTATTGTTTTACTGCTGAATTGCTTTATTGTTATTTTCGCGTAGCGAAAAATAAAAACAAACAGCAGTAAAACAATACAGCAATCTAACAATTCAACGATCTAAATGAATTTCAAATACTTCATACCTGCGGTATTGTGGGCTGCGTTAATTTTTGCGCTTTCTGCTACACCGGGTCGGCATATGCCGGATTTGACGTTTTGGAATTTATTTCAACCAGATAAGGTAGGACATTTAGTGGTTTATGCCGTCTTGGTTGGTGCGATGTTGTGGGGATTTCACCATTTGCGTCAACGGGAGAAAATACCGCGAAATGTGATTACGATAGTCGTTTTATTCGCGATTTCCTACGGAATTTCGATAGAATTTATGCAATTTAACTTTTTTTCGGGTAGAAATTTTGACGTTATAGATATTCTTGCTAATATTATCGGATGTTTGATAGGCTTGCTTAGTTTGAGGTTTTTCAAGCATTCAGTTTAGTGATTAGTTTATAGAGTTTACGAAGTTCATATAGTTTTGTGCAACATAAATTTTGCCTTGCAAAATTCATGTTCAGAAGCGTTTTCTAAACTGATAAACTTAAATTTAAATTAATTTTTTAATATGTTACAAGTTACTGGAATCGGACTTGTTTTAGCGATCTTAGCGATAGCAGCAGTAATAATAGGGGTTATCTTTATTGTGCGCTCACGCTTAGGCAATGCAAGCAAGCAAGATTTAGCCAGCAAGTATGGCGACAATAGGAAGGTGATGTTCGCTCGCCAGTACCCTGAGGTCAATGCCTTTGGCTTGTCGCGCACCTTTTTCCTTACTGGATTGGTCGGCGCGATATTGCTATCGTTATTGGCGTTCAGTTGGACGACTTATGAGCGCGACGTAGTCATTCCTGACGATGCGATGGAAATGCCGGACGATTTGGAGATTGAGCCTCCACGTACCGCAGAACCACCGCCTCCACCGCCTCCACCACCACCACCGGTCATCGAAGAAGTACCGGAGGAAGAGGTAGAGGAAGAAATCGAGTTTGAAGATCAAACCGTAGAAGAAGAAACGGTGATCGAAGAACCACCACCACCACCGCCAAAACCAAAAGCGGTAGCGCCACCGCCTCCACCACCACCGCCTCCACCACCGGAGCCAGAGCCGGAAGTTGACGACGAAATCTTTACGATAGTACAAGATATGCCTCGTTTTCCCGGTTGTGAAGAGGCAGGAGGTACAAGCGACGAGAAGAAAAAATGTGCGGAGAAAAAGATGTTGGAGTTTATTTACAAAAACATCAAGTACCCGACTATTGCTCGTGAAAACGGTATCGAAGGTATGGTTGTTGTCAGTTTTGTTATCGAGAAAGATGGCACGGTGACTGACCCGAAAATTTTGCGTGACCTCGGTGGAGGTTGTGGCAAAGAAGCCCTCCGTATCGTACAAACGATGCCACAGTGGGTGCCGGGTAAACAACGTAATCAACCTGTACGGGTTCAGTTCAACTTGCCTGTGCGCTTTAAGTTGGAAGGATAATTTTTTTAATTGAGAATTGAGAATGAAGAATTTATAGTTCTTTCTTTTGAGATTTTTCTGAAAAAATTATAAAATATATAAGGCTGTTTTCCAAATGGGAAACAGCCTTTTTATTGTTTTAAGGAATAGTTTTTGTAGATTTGCCTGCAATTTTTCATCAACTAATCAAATCGAAAAATTTATGGACGCAATCAGTCAAAGTGATTTTTGGGCTATCTTGACGATGGTCTTGGTAGGCGCACTATCGGGGACATTAGCTGCCCGAATTATGAAAGGTGATACTTTTGGTTTTGTCATCAATGCTTTATTAGGTATTGGCGGCGGTATAGTAGGCGGTTTCTTATTTCAAGTCTTGAATATAGAACCCGGTAGCAATGTGGTAAAGATAATCAACAACAGTTATGATTTATCGCTAGGCCCAAAGTATATTGGGCAAATTATCTCAGCTACTGTCGGTGCTATCATCATCCTTTTTGTCGCTCGCTTTGTGAGAGGCGGACGCGCGCGGGACAAGCGATAATTGGTTTATAATATTTATGTAGTTTAAGTAGTGATTTCATTTCGTAAAATTTACAACTTCGTAAACTCTATAAATCTTATAAACCATACAGTAAAAAAACGCACGAGCAAAGCTCGCACGTTCGCAGTTGATTAATGTGAGGCATATTAACTTCAAATATAATAATACTTTCGCTTTATTTTTAGATTTTAACAAATTTTTTCGCAATCCACTTCCCCTCAATCATCGTGCTTAAAAAGTAAACGCCTTGTGACAGCGTACTCACTTCAAAACGATGACTTGGATTATTGGCGATAGACTTGTTATGCGACTGCAAGATGCGACCATTCACGTCAGTAATTACAATTTGTGCCTGTGTAATCGTCGGGATATTCGTATATTGTACCGTGATGAAATCACTTGCAGCCGTAGGCAAAAGCTGAATATCGTAGCGATTGTCCGGCTCATTGATACCTGTAACCGCATCGTCTACAGTGATATATACCTTACCGGTAGAACACTGCTCATCCATATCACAAATAGTATATTCAAACGGTGCAACTTCACCGATAAAACCCGCGACAGGTTGGCATACAATTTCTCCCGAATTGGTGGTGGGCGTTACGCTTATTTGCTGTGTAGGCGGTGTACTGATAAGGCTAAATGAACTCATGTCTAAGTCGTTATTTAGGTCCGTATCATTATTCAACAAGTTGAAAGTAAACGACTCATTCGGTAGTACATTAATGTAATCATCCGCTACAGTTGGCGCGACCGAACAAAAATCGTAGAAGCAAACATTGAGGTCAACATAAGTCCCTTCATCTACCACATACAAGTTGCCGTTATACTTTTCTAAAACTACTGTATTCGGATAATGAATTTCCGAATATGTACGCCAGCTGAGTTTGAAGCATTTTGTGATATCTATAATGTCAAATTCTATTCTCCCTACACTTGTCCATGCAGAGGCTGAAACAGGTATACCTTCGGTACTCTGTAATTCAACATTATACGACAACACGGTGTCAATACTACCCACAAGCGAGTGCGGGCTGTATAAGACGTTCGTCCCATCGGGTAATTGGGTATAACCCGTCAAATCAAGCTCTTCCATAATCACAGGATTGGCAACGGCATTTCTTGGAAAAGACATGCGGTAATTTTGCTCCGCAACGGAAAAAGTCGAGCTGCCATCACTAGCTTTGAGCGTGATGTCTGCGCTGACTTTCATACTGTTGCAATCTACTTGATTGAGTAAAAAATTTAGGTCAAATTGACCATTCTGAGCGATAGCTTGCGATAATAATAGTACCAACAAGCAGATAGTTAAGTGCAAATGCTTTGTCATTTGAAAAATTTATTTCTCTATTTAAAAATATAAAATTCTGTGTAGCCTTTATACATAATGCCAACTACAATGGTTCGTGAAGATTTTTGGGTGAAAATCAAAAAATCACTTGAAGTCAATTTTTATAATAAATCATAAAATTTTGATAATCAAATAATTACGATTCTTCTAAGAAAATTCTGGTTCAACCATAATTAGGTTTTTAATTATTTGGAGGTGTGGGGAATCCCCACACACGCAAATAATTAAATTTATACCCCAAAACCTCTCGAAAAACCAAATATTATTCTAAAAAGAACTTCACGAATTATTGAATTAACCAATCTCCTATAATATAGTGTCGATTTTTAGGAATTTTGTTGCATGGAAATCAGTACTTTCTGTCCAAATTTCAATTTCTTTGCTTTTATTACAATATTCCTCAAAAGAAATACAGAATAGTGACGAGGTACAAGTGGAAATTGTCACGCTTTTTTTGTATCATTTTCATATAAATGCCGTATAATTCGGTATCGGGCAAGTGGATTATAAAATAATTAGGTTGATATAAGTGAAAGAAATGATAACGAATGTTATGACTGGCAACCTATTTTGTGAACCAACAAGTACCCTATCACCGAATTACCCATTATCTTAAATTTAATCGCATATATGCCTGTATATCAATTGGACGATTCACTATGGTTTCCTGACCCTGCTTATGCGTGGAATGATGGAATACTGGCAATCGGAGGAGATTTATCTGTTAATCGACTAATCTTGGCATATCGTATGGGGATTTTCCCATGGTTCAATGAAGGCGAACCTATTCTCTGGTGGTCGCCCAACCCGCGTTATGTTATTTTTCCTGACCAACTCAAAGTCTCGAAAAGCATGAGACGAGTGCTACGTGACAATATTTTTGACGTAAGTTATGATACTGATTTTCGGACGGTCATCACAGCATGTCGTGACATGCGCCGCGAAGGGCAATTTGGCACTTGGATTACCGAGGATATGGTCGAAGCCTACTGCGATTTGCACGAAGCAGGTTTTGCTCATTCGGTAGAAGTGCGACAGGAAGGCGAACTGGTCGGCGGTCTGTATGGCATCGCATTAGGCAAGTTCTTTTTCGGAGAATCTATGTTTGCAAAAGTCAGTAACGCTTCCAAAACCGGATTTATTCAATTGGTGAAAAATCTTGAAGCAAGAGGCTTTGAACTTATTGATTGTCAACAGGGTACGTCGCACCTTGTCAGCCTCGGCGCAGAGCCTATTCCTCGAAATGATTTCTTAAAACATCTCAAAACCATTAATGAATCGAACATAACCAAAGGGAAATGGGGGTTTTGACAGGTTAACGAGTTGACGAGTTGTTGTATTTTATTTTTGCGAAGCAAAAAACCGTCAACTCATCAACTCGTCGCCCCGTCAAAACCCAACGTTTTCAAATCATCCCAAAATGCGGGATAAGATTTGCCAACTACGAGTGGGTCATCAATCAGCACCTCGCCGACGATTAGGGCGAGTGTTGCAAAAATCATTGCCATACGGTGGTCGTGATAGGTATCAAAAGTTGGTATTTTTACTTGCTCAAAATTATGTGAAGACGCTTTTATGTGCAAGGTATTTTCTGTAATCTCTCCTGCTTCAATACCTATTTTTTTCAATTCCGTTATCAAGGCTTCTATACGGTCGGTTTCTTTTATTTTGAGGGTCTGCAATCCTTCGAGATGTGCCTCACAACGCTTGCCTGCGCATGTCACAGCGAGGGTCTGCGCAATGTCTGGACAGTTTAAAAAATTGTATTGAAAACTGGAAATATCGGTGGGTGTTTTTGTCAAGTGAACGCCTTTTTTCGTAAAAGTAGTTATTATGCCAAACTGCTTCATCATCACCGCTATCGCCGAATCTGCTTGCCAGCTTTCTTGATGCAAACCATTGAGGTACAGGTCAGTTTCGTCCGAAAAAGCAGCCAATGCGTAGTAATACGAAGCCGCTGACCAGTCCGCTTCTACGGTAAATTCTTGTGCTTGATAGCTTTGTTTGGCGACAAAAATCGTATTGTCTTCCCACTTATGTTCTACGCCGAATCGCGCCATCGTTTGTAGCGTCATTTCGATGTATGGGCGCGAGACAATTTCACCTTCCAAGGTCAGTCGAAGCCCTCCTATAAATGTAGGAGCTATCATCAATAAAGCCGAAATATATTGACTACTGACCGAAGCAGGAATGCTAAGTTCGGGAGCTGCAAGCTGCGCTTTCGGCGAATGAATTTTTAACGGTGGATAGCCTTCTTTTTCCTGATATTCGATGTATGCGCCCAATTTGCGCAAGCAATCCACCAAAATCCCAATCGGACGTTCTTTCATTCGCGCCGAACCTGTAAGAATTTTCGTTCCTTTTTGAAACGCTAAATAGGCGGTCAAAAACCGAAAAGTCGTGCCTGCCGGTCCGGTATCCAATACTTGCTCATCGCTCTCCAATAGGCGTATAAGTGTCTGTGTATCTTGTGAATCCCCCAATTTGTGAATCGGAAAATCCAAACCGGACAAGGCACGGATAATCAAGGCGCGATTGCTGATACTCTTTGAGCCATCCAAGGTAATTTCGCCTTTTATTTTCTTGTCTGGTTTTGATATTTTGTATTTCATAATTGTCACAACATAGTAATAGTTTTTTCTTTTTGGAAGAAAATATTGACAATTATAATTTTATCTTCTACTTTTGCGGTTCTGTAAAACACGCCTTTGTCTTTAGTTCTCCGCTATTCACTTTCCAAAAGATACACTCGTTATCAATCTCTGCTATTGATTATTTCTAATTAATAAGCAGACTTTTATCATTCATTAAACGATAGTTTTTTTCCTAATACTTATAAGTACTGATCCGTAGTTATGTATAAATAAAATTTCAGAGTTATTTATAGATAATTTCGACTTAGTATTCAAATACGTAATACCAATAGGTAATGAGTTCGTGTACTCGTTTCGTATTGTTTGTATTTAGAATATAACAAAAAAAATTAAACCGTAACTAACTGTGAATACCATGTATCAACCATTCAGCTTTGCCAAAGAGCTTATTACCTGCTGCTTATTACTCTTTGCCTTTCAAATCGCTGCCCAAAACGGGCAGTATGACCTCAGATTCAACTTAAATGACTGTGACGAAAATCGCATTTTTATAGATATTGAAATCAAAGCAAGTAACACCGAAACGACTTTTATTTTAGGCGATCAAAATTACCGTTTTTCTTACACAAGAAATACAATAACGAACCCATTTATTTCAGAAGAGCTCGAAATTTCAGGTACAATCCTCGTTGACAACAATATCGTATTATACTCTCCACATGACCTCAATGGCTCGCAAGATACCATTGTTTCGTATAATTTTGAACTGTTGAGTGATGTTGGTTATGAATTATCTGCCGACGAATGGGTAAAAGTCGGGCGTTTGGGTTTTGATATTATTGACCCTACGGCTTGCCTGTCGTTTACATGGCATACGCCCAACTTTTTTCCGCCTGTTTACGTCTCTGAAACTACATCTGACTTTGATTTCCAAATCGCTAATATGGGTACGCTTGAAAATCTAAACATCTGTTTATCAGAGTGTAATGAACCCGTTTCGCCCCTTGCCAATGACGATAATATAAGTATTGACGCAGGGAGTGAAAGCGTTTTCAATATCCTTGGAAATGATACCGCACCAACAGGCGCGAGTTTTGAAACGGTGACGCTACTCAATAATATTCCTACTTCGCAAGGCATCATTTCCGTTAATAATTTCGGTTTAACTACTTTCATTCCTACAACTGGTTTTGTGGGCAATGTAACGCCTATCAACTACGAAGTTTGTGCTGACAACGGGCTGTGCGACCAAGCTGCTATTTACATTACGGTAGAAGGAGAAGCACCCACTGCAAATGATGATAATGTGAACGTAGCGAGTTTGGGCGGTGTTTTTAACATCCTGACAAATGATATTATCCCCACGGGACAAAGTGTTGAAAATCTGACTATTACGACCAACCTGCCTGCTTCTGAAGGTACGATTACGGTGACTAACAACGGCTTGACAAACTTTACACCCGCCATTGGTTTTTCGGGTAATGTCAGCCCAATAAGCTACGAAGTCTGCGTTGATAATGGTTTGTGCGACCAAGCCGTCATTTACATTTCGATACAAGCAACACCGCCAACCGCCAATGATGATAATGTAAATATCAATGCAGGTACTATTGGTTCTTTTAATATTCTGGCAAATGATAATACCTCTGCTGGGTCGAACTTCCAAACGATAGAATTACTCAACGCCATACCTTCATCCGAAGGAATACTCACAACGAATAATAGCGGCTTGGCGAGTTTCACTCCGGCAGTTGGTTTTGTGGGCAATGTAAGTCCTGTCACTTACGAAGTTTGCACCGACAACGGATTCTGCGACCAAGCCAATATCTATATCACAGTAGTGGGTGAATTTCCTGTCGCAAACGACGATAATGTAACTGTAAATGCAAATACTCAAGGTGTATTTAACATACTCGCTAACGATGCCGCACCGTCGGCTGCGAGCTTAGAAACGGTGACGATTTTGACAACTATACCCGCCGCTGAAGGCGTTCTTACAATAAACAATAGCGGCTTAACGAGCTTTACTCCAACGGCTGATTTTTCAGGAAATGTAACGCCGATTGATTACGAAATCTGTGCAAGTAATGGTTTGTGTGATGAAGCGACCATTTTTATCAATGTACTGCCACCACCTGCGGTCGATATTATAGGTACGATATATGGCAAAGACGGCACAACAGCACTCACGAAGGTCGATATTGTCCTTTCGGGCGATGCAAATGATGCGCTGACGACCACCACAGGAGCTTATAATTTTGAAGTACCAACCAACGGTAATTACACCATCACACCCACCAAAACGAGCAGCATAACCAATGGCGTCACAGCAATAGATTTGGCAATTTCACAGGGGCATATTTTAGGGCTTTTTGAGTTGGGTAGCGTGTATGATGTCATCGCGATGGATGTCAATCAAAGTTGTACGCTTTCTGCAATAGATTTGTCTATTACACAAGCCGTGATATTGGGTTTGTTGGATGAATTTCCCGAAGGGAAATCATGGAAATTTGTACCTGCGAATATTCAATTTCCCAACCTCGATACGCCCTGCGATTATGAGCAGTTTTTGTCTTATGAAAATTTAAATACAAACCTAACGGGACAAAATTTTATAGGCATGAAAATCGGTGATGTCAACAATTCTTACAACCCCACGGGCGGTTTTACCTCCAATGCACCTATGCTATTTTCGATAGCAAATGCCCTTGCTTCTCCCGATGAAATTATTCAAATTCCCGTCAGCGTTTCGCAAGCAACAGATATAATGACCTGGCAATTGACGCATACATGGGACCCAGATGCACTTGAATTTCAAGGCATTGAAATGATAAACGAGGCACTCACGGATGGTATCGCCTTCGGCGAACAGGCGACCACTGAGGGACAATTGACTTCGATGTGGCTGCATCCGGAAAATCTCTCTACGACATTTGATGAGGCTACGCCCGTCTATTATTTGACGTTCAAAGTAATCGGACAAACAGGTACATCTACACAAATTTCTATTAATTCGGACATCACACCCACTATCGCATACAATGCCGAATTTGAGGAAATTAATATCATTTCTACTGATGGTTTATTAGAAATTCAGGCGGTAACAGATGTTGACGATATTTCTTCCGAAAATAATGTTTTATTATTTGAAAATATACCAAATCCATTCAACGAAAACACGACAATTCATTTTGAATTACCGCAAGCAGGTGAAGCTAATGTTTTGATTTACAACATTTTAGGAAAAAAAATTAAACATTTCAACCAATATTATGAACAAGGCGCACACCGCTTAGATTGGAATGATGCCGCACAATTTCCCGCAGGCATATATACTTGCGAATTGCAGTTTGAACAGCATATACAAACCATAAAATTATTGTTAGTGAAATAAGCATATTAAAACACTAAATAGGTGTTTTATTTTCATAAATAAAACACCTACCTTTATTTTAGATTAGGGATGACGAAAAAAATAACCTACCCATCTGAATTGTTCTTTTCATTATATGTTTCATTTGGGGTAGCTTATTTTCTTCGTCCTCTCATAAAATACACACTCATTAATGGTTTCGCCAAATGATGAATGATGAATGATGAATGATGAATTTATCATTTGGCAAATACACACTGATTAAATCAACATTTACACTATGAAAGCACACATTACTCAACTTGCTTTTTTACTCCTTTTCACACTCATTGGTGTTCGTACCGATGCTGCGAAAATTGAAGTTTCACAAGAACTTGCTGCACCAAATACAATGGCCACAGTAAGCCTCACAATAAGTGAATTGCCAGAGATTACAACCTCTATTCAAGGTTCATTGACTTGGGATGAAAGCCTTATTACACTAATGAATGTTACGGCGGAGGCTTTGCCCCAAATGACTTTCAATACTGCGGAAGATGCCCAACTTGGATTTGTCTGGTTTGATGGAGGCGGTACCCAACTTCCGGGTACAAATGACTTGATAAGCCTCACCTTTCAGGTCGCTGGAGATGCCACAGGTCAACGTGCGGTAATTAGTTTTAGTAACAACCCTACACCGATAGAAGTTGCTGGCGAATTTTTTGAAGAGCAAGTAGTCGAGACCATTAATGGTTATATTGATATTGCCGATGCACTGCCCGTAGAATTGGTAAATTTTAAGGCATCTACCACCAATGATGACATACAACTCGCATGGGCTACCGAGTCCGAAATTAATTTTGAAGGTTTTGAAATACAGCGTAGTATAGATGGTGCTAATTTCTCAACCATCTCATGGCTCAATGCTCGCGGCAATGAAGCGCAAGGCGCGAATTATGCCTATACAGATAGCGAAACGACCGCGAGCAAGACCTATTATTATCGTCTCCAAATGCGAGATTTTGATGGTAGTTTTGACTACTCAAATGTGGTGAGTGCACGTATCGGCAATCGCGATCCGGTCATTTCGGTGTACCCAAACCCAACGTATCAGGAGACAGTATTGGCTTTTGATAACTTTACGGAAATTGCTACGCCTGTCTTGATTACTATCTACGATAATATGGGGCGTTCTGTACAACAACTTGATTACGAAGCACAAACAGGTAAAAACACCATTAGCCTGAATGTCAATCACTTGTCTACGGGTACGTATACGATTCGATTGGAACAAGGCGAATATTTCGCTACGCGAAAATTGGTTATTCAGTAAATAAATAAAATTCAAAGTAACAAAATCCAAATTCCAATTGATGCAGAAGTAGCAATTGGGATTTGGACTACGTAACACAGACATTCCTGTCTGTTTTACGAGGCACAGACAGGAATGTCTGTGTTACGCCATTAATAATCCACTGTATTTCCTGCAATATTTACACGCAAACTAAGCCCCACATAATTGCGGGTATATTCGAGTGTCGGGTCTTCGCTCGTTCGATTTCTGTAAATATAATCAGCATCGAAATACACATTATGACGAACTTGATAGCTCGCCGTCAATTGTCCGATAAGCAGTTGATTGCTGACACCCTGTCCTGTTTTATGACCAAATTCATCGTCATCACTACCTTCGGGCGTGGTGCGGTCGCGGTAGTCTGCAAAAATATTGTGTCCTACATTTTCACCATCATTATCTGTCCCAAAATCCGCATAAATCACTCGCGCTTGCAGCGTTAGTGGATAAATGGGTTGATAGCGAATTTTTCCGATAATTTCCTTAAAATTCGCGCCAAGCGGATGTGCAAGTGGTTGGTTGTAATGCGAATAATTAATTGGCACATCGTCGTAAGTGTATGTATAAGGGCGAACGGTGTTGTATTCTATTTGTCCATCTAAATGACTGATACCCAGCATGTCGATGTATTTCAAACCAAGTTGAACACCGGTTTTATTTCCCCACCAGCCATTGCCGCCAAAGAGTTCGCCAAACATAAATTCATCCAATACAGTTTGTCCGTAAAGCGAGAATTTTTTGAGGAAATTATACTTAAAATTTAACCCTGTGACCACATTATCCGGACTACCAAGCCCTTGCTCGATAGTGCGATAAATGATGATGGGATTGAGGTATTGGAGTTCAAAAGTATTGCCCCTATCGAAGATGACGGCTTCGTAAATACCGAAATTGAGATTGGGTAATATATTGTTGAAACTCAAATGATGTGCGGCGATATATTTTTTGGGTAAAATGCGATTTCCGCCCGCCGGATGCTGTGCAGTCAGCTCGCCGTAGAGGTTTTGATAATGCAATTTCCAAACGCGTGTATTGAGTTTCAGATAAAAATAATCGTTGGAAAAATCGGATAAAAATAGCGAGCGCATTCCATCGCCGATAAAGTGCCGACCGTGTCCGAAATGCACGTTGATGTGCTTGGATATTCGCGCTGCGACGTAGCCTTGTCCACGTAAATAATCATAACCATTCGTATTCCATAAGTCAGTGCTAAAGTCTTTATAAAAACCTGCACCGGGAATGGCAGGGAGGCTATCTTGGGCGATACGACTCATGACGTGTTGCTGAAATCGCTCCTGTGATTCGTACAAATTCGTATGAAACCAAACCACATCGTCAATCGAACCACGCAGGCTCACGCCGCGTCGATTGAGATAAACGAAGCTGGTATCGCCCGTTTCTTGACCGTATTTGGCATAAAAAATCGGGTTGATTTTTAGTTTAAAGTGAGGTTGATTTATCTCAAATAAATTGGCTGGTGTACGGTAAAAATATTTCAAAAAGGGTTTTTTGCTTTCTTCGTAGTAGTTTTCTCCTTCTTGCTGTATGATGACGGGTTTGTAAAACACTGAATCTTCATCAACGTATTCCTTTCCGGCGTACCATTTGCTGACGGCTTCATTTGTTACCCAATCGTTATTGTCTCGAAAAATGTAGCGCATATCGAAGCTGTCCAGTTTCCCTATATTCGCTTGCGAAGTATCTATTTGAATGGCAAAATTCGCTACGTCGCGTCTATCGAAAGGCTTTAAGACAGTGTGTGCGGGCATCAACTCGCCCGATTTTATTTCCAATCTATCGACGGTGTGATAGGCGTCGTTGCCGAGTGGCAGGTGGCTGCTTTGGGCTTGGAAAAATAAGGGCAAAAGTAGGAGAAGTAAGACTATATTCGTTTTCATACTGAATTTTGTGATGATTAAGGAAGTGCAAAATTAAGCATTTTCTTAACTTCAAGCGCAAAATCAACTTCAAATTCAACTTCAAACGTAGTAAAGGGTTTGCCGAAGGCAAATTAAAATTGAGGTTGCGGTTGAAGTTGATTTTGAAGTTGTCATCGGTTGCTCATCAATATCAATTCAAAATACACTTGGTGGAGGTGTTCAAAATCTTGGTCAAATGTGATGAGTCAGGCATCGGCGAGACTTGCTGTGGCAGCAATCCAGAGGTCATTTTTGCCCATATTTCGGGAAGACATTTTGAGGGGTTTATCTTTTAATTTGCCTTGACTGAAAGCGTCTATTTCGGCGTATTTTATTGCCATTTCGGTGTACCGTATCTCAATAATGATGAAACCTTCAAGTGCATCATCTAATAATTGATTCCTTTTTCTGCCCCAATTATTTTTAAGACTTAATGCCTTCAATTCACCTACACTTACTATAGAAATAAGGTTGGTATTTTCGGGACTTGACATATTGAATTGTTCTTCAAGTTCATTCTTAAATTCATTATCGCGCAAAAATTTAAGTATAATATTAGTGTCAAATACGTAGTTCATTTCTATATTTTGTCGTCACTTAATCAAGCATTGCCAGTAGTTCCTCCGTTGTTTGTGGAATGTCTAATTCATCCGTTATTCTCTTCATTTTCTCCAAATCAATCCCTGTATAATTCTGCTCTCTTGCCAGTTTTTCTATATCCAATTTCTCTTCGATATGACCAAAATATTTGAGTACATCCTCGCCTTCGGGCAGTTTGGTGAATGGTCCTAATATCTTTGCCTCAATCTCGTCAATCGCTGCCTCGTCATTCATGGACATAATGATACTTATAATTCGCTCTTTTTTTGCTTTTAAATTTACCGTCATATTTGTTTTATTTTTTGGCTAAAATAAGCGTTTTTAACATGAAAAACAAATTAACAGCTAATGCCGTTATAGCAATCGCATGAAAATAATATTTTGATTCTTTTATAAAAAACTTCAACCGCAACTTCAACCGCAACCGCAACTTCAAATAAGAATTTGTCAAAAACAAATTAAAAATTTAAATTGAAGTTGAAGGAAGTTGAGGTTGAAGTTGAAGTTGAGGTTGAAGTTGAAGTTGAGGTTGAGGTTGAGGTTGAAGTTGAAGTTGAAGTTGAAGTTGAGGTTGAGGTTGAAAAACTAAGCAAAATATTTTTATGCGATTGCCATACCAATGCCGTAATCCGTAATTAGTTGTTTGTTTTACAAAATACAATTACATTTACCCATGCGCACCTCCGATTCCTAAAGAGAGGCTGCCCACATTTCCTTAATTTTGCAAACACCAATTCATCAACTCATCAACACGTAAAATGATAGATATTTTAGAAATAGCAAGACAAAAAATACCACTCGGACAGAATTCTGTCATCGAATTGGATATTGCCAGATTGCCTTCGGGTACGCCTATACATCTGAATGTACACGTGCATCGCAGCGCGAATCCCGGTCCGACCCTGCTCATCTGTGGCGGTGTGCATGGCGATGAAGTGAATGGTGTGGAAATCGTGCGTCGGGCGTTGGGAGAGAGGCTTTTTAAAGATATGAAAGCCGGGAGTGTCATCGCTATTCCGCTTGTGAATGTCTATGGATTTATCAATTTTTCGCGCGATTTGGCAGATGGAAAAGATGTCAACCGCAGCTTTCCCGGCAGCCCAACTGGCTCACTCGCTTCGCGCGTAGCACACATACTGACGAATAAAGTAGTCCCTCTTTTTGATTATGGCATTGACTATCACACAGGTGGCGCAAGTAGGCATAATCACCCACAAATTCGCTATTCGAAGAGCGATGAAAAAGCTGCCGAACTCGCCCAAGTTTTTGCCGCACCATATACTATCGCCAATACGCCTATTTCGAAGAGTTTTCGTAAAGAAGCCCTCAAAAAGGGTAAGCCAATTCTCGTTTTTGAAGGGGGCGAATCGCTAAGATACGATACCCAATCGGTAGAGATCGGCATCGCCGGTCTGAAGCGCGTGATGCAGCATTTGGGGATGATTGACACCGCCCCTGCTGCCGATTATTCGACGCATATTTTTACGGATACGCATTGGATACGGTCGCCGCGTTCGGGCTTGTTTCTATGGCATCATTGTTCCGGCGAATACATCACTAAAGGCACACTACTCGGAGAAATCAATGACCCGCAAGCACAAGAGAAAACTCCCGTACTGGCGAACTCCAACGGGTACATCGTCGGGCATAATAATGCGCCTGTGGTGAGTCAGGGGGATGCGCTTTTTCATGTTGGGGTTGAGGAAAATGATTGAAAAATTTACTTATCAAGGAGACATTTCACACCTGTAATAACCTTTAGATGGTAAGGTGATGTAAGTGGTCTCGCAAGGGCAGACATCAAATGTGATAGCTCCACTTTTACCTTTCCTTTTGTTTAAACCTTTGTATCTCCATTGATAACTATTTGAAGTAATTTTAGTAATTGTTTTTTGGCTTCTTGCAGCTATACTTTTTTCACGGTTATAGTTCATGTTTAGCAAGAAATTATGATTAGATATATTTGTAAAAACTACTGTGCCGTAATCGTAAATCGCACAAGGTGGTTTGTCTGGCATATCTTCAATAGGGCTTTTCGTTATTGGAGTTTTCCCACACCCACTAATCAATAAAATAATAGCGAAGCAAAAGCTAAATCTGAAAAAATAATTTAAAGTTTTCATTTGACGATATTTTTAATGTTAAAAAAACGAGGGACAAGCCTAAAGCCCTTTCAGACTCATCCCTCTAAACTATACAAAAAATTCAATTGAGATTATTTTTATACGCTGATTATCAACGAAATGTATAACCAAAGGAAATACCCGGAAGCGGAATAAAAAACGCCTCATTTTCCTGTTCTGGCTTTTTGATATTGCCGACAAGAGTGGCTAAACCTGCGCGTATATTGAGTCCTCTGTCTTCGGGTTGGTAGCGGAAGCCGAAAAACATATTTCCGGTAAGTCGGGCTTCGTTGTCAAAGCGGTCGATGATGCCGATTTTTCCGTAGGTCGCGCCTATGCCGAGTTCAAAGTATTTTCCGTTTTTGCCTTGCAAATAATTCAGTCCAACCGGAAAGGTGTAACCTTGAAATTGACCGAGATTGACATAACCGAGTCCTACCCTAAAACCCGGACCATCTGCCGAATTGGTGAATCTTCTGTCGTAATTGAAGGTGACAAGCCCGCCTTGACCGAGTATTTCCATGTAGGTGACGAATTGCGGTACATTACGGTCTATATCTTGGGCGAATGATGGAGTGTACAGGGCGCATATTAGGGATAGTGTGAGTGCTATGATTATTCTTTTCATGTGTTGATATTTTAGATTGTTTTGTGAAATGAGTTAGTGCATTTGGAAAGAGAAACCTACATTGGCGATGCCTTTGTAGCCAAGTCCGAGTTCAGCAAATACCGCAGCTTTTCTTCCAAACCTGAAGCCAAGTAGGTTGATATGGAAATTTGGGTACGGGTCGTAAAATTCATTAAAATACTCCAACTCTGAATAAGACTCACTTGGACTGAATCTTTCGTGCATCACAGTAGCACCTGCACCTAATGTGAAATACATTTGAAATGCCTCTTTGGAAACATAACGGTAGTCAAACTCCAATGCCGCAGTATAAAATGTAAGTCTTTGATTACCATATACATTATCGTTGAAAGTCATATCGGATTGCATGTGTTCGTATAACAATACTCCACCAATAGTAAAGCGATTGTGCGGAGTCAACTTAAGTGAAAATCTGGTAGGACCTACTTGTTTGTAGTTCTCTCTACCGTAGTTGCCGATACCGATAATTCCTGTGCCGATTGTAGTTATAATATCTACGAATACAACACCTATTTCGTTGGTAGAAACAACACCATATCCAACAGCAATCTCACCCGTACCACTTTCTTGGGCTTGTATAGACGTTGAAGCAAATAGTAGTGCGAATAATCCGATTATAATTTTTGTTTTTTTCATAAAAATTATTTTTAATGCGTAAAATGTTTCAGTTAATTATTTTTTAGATAAAGCATAGGCTGCTATTATTTTGTGAGTTCTATTACACAATAAGCATAACAAGTACCTCTTGATGTTTCTAAACGTCCTTCACCTCTGGCTGTCCAGTCATTTTCTTGAATTAAATCCATTTTCATCTTCTCTGCTGAACTGCTAACGCTATTTAGAAACACCTTATCACCGCTGATATAACCACCTTCGTATGCTCTTATATTTATACTGCTTCCAACGGTACGTACTACAACTTTACGGTTTATGTAACTGATATTCCATTGCTCGGTATAAACGTTTCCACGTTGTGTTTTTCTGCAATTTGAATCTTTTACGGATATTTTTACATTCCATGTACCTACTATAGGGGGTGGCAGAGGTTCTGGAATATCGAAACACCCTGAAAGAAAGACAGCAGAAAAAAGGATAATAAAAGCTTTGAACTTATTCATAATGCGATTTTTATATATTTTAAAATGATTAAAAAAAATTTGCATAAGCATAGACTTCCCCTACCTTCTTCACTGAAGAAGCCTTAAATATTTTTTTATTATTTGTGAAAATTAATCGTATAATTTGCTACTCAATGTCTAGTAAGCAAATCGTAGTATCTTTTTGAATTTTATAAAAATCATCAATAATATTAAGTTCGATGACGTTGTTATGTATTGTTCCACTATTTGCCGAATCGCTAAATATACTGCCCACAAGAAGTACATCAATTATCCAAGAAGCCATAATTACTAAAATGGTAGATGCTGCCACTTTTCCTAAAAAACTCAGTCTGCGTGGTTGTTTTTTTTGGTTGGCTTCGATTCTTTGTATGTTCTCCTTGAAGCCTGCATAACGTATGCTTTCAATGATAATGCGGTATGCCTCAACATGGTATGCAAGTTCGCTATCGCGTTTTGTGGCTTCTTTTAAGGTAATTATCTCATCTATCGCTATCGTGTTCTCAAGATATGCTTCAATTTGTTGGTCGGTGTATTGCATCATCTTAATTTTAAATCAGTTATCATCTTTTATTTTCAGGCGGCATCCATTTCTTTCCCGAACAAACCATATACATAAGATTTGAGTGGTGCGTTATCGTCAAATCCTCTTTTGAGTTTTTGTAATGCCCGGCATGAGGTCGTTTTTACGCTATTAGGTGTTGTTTCGAGTTCTTTTGCGATTTCTTTGTAACTCATTTGCCAATAAAATTTGCTGATGAGTATTCGTCGTTCTTTTGCACTGATAATTCTTTCTAATGAATCACCTACTTCCTCCAATATCGTTGCGGCTATTTCGCCTTTGCGATAGTCATCAAGCATAGTTGACAATTCGGGCAATTGGTTGTTGTCCAGATAGGTCATAAAGCGTTCTTTTTCCAGTATTTTCAATAGTTCGCCTCTACATGCCGTAAACAAATATTTCTCAAAAGCGTAAGGCGTTTTTAATTCAAATCCTTTGCTTTGTGCGCGTTTGAATAAGGAGTGACAAGCTCTTATAAAAGCGTCATCTCCGTAGCGAGATATCGCCGTATCATTATTCAAATTGCTTTTGACTTTATTCAAAACTTTACCTTTCATATTCACAATAAAATTGAGGGCTTCATTGTATTGTCTGGCATCTTGGGATTGCAATAGGCAATTAATTTTTTCGATTTTTTTGCTATGAAAATTCAATAATTTCATAATGCTTCATTTAGTGAATACAAAGACTGACCACTGTTTATTATTCTAAAATGAAGACCAACATTTAAAATTGATGGGCTTTACTTAGATATGCGTAGTTTTACGAAAAAGGTTACACGAAATTCTTATTTATTTCATTTTCAAGCATAAATCACTGACAATCAAATAAATAAAATCTAATTTTACCCTTAAATAAAATTAAATATAAAAGAATTTTACCCTAAAAATGTAAATGATATATAACTGGTGAGTATATGTGTGTAGCTGGCATATTTTGCAAGATAACTTGCATGGAAGGAGAAAACAGAAGTTATAGCATCAATCGCAATAACTTCTCTTTATTGTGCCGCGAGACGGGAAGAGTCATCTCATTGCTCATTTTTACGGAGTTTTCCTGTTTGATGTATTCGTTGACATGATCGAGGTTGACTAAGTATTTATGGTGAATGCGAAAGAAGTGGAAGTTTTCAAGCGATTTTTGGGTCTTTTTGAGTAAGCCGGAGTAGGTTCTTTTTTTGTTATTGATGAGGTAGACGTTGGTGTAGTTTCCATCGGCTTCGCAATAAATAATATCTTCCGAGTTGATAAATTCGTGGCTGGACTGAGTGGAAAAGACTATTTTTTTGCGCTTATTTTTAGGGTCAATATTATGCAATAACGTTTCGTAGCGTTGATTTTGTTCTGTTTGATTGTATTTTTTGAGTCGTTCTACGGCTTTTATCAGTTCTGTTTCGTCTATGGGTTTGAGCAAATAATCAATGGCACTGATGCGTATAGCTTGTATCGCATATTGATTGAAAGCTGTCGTAAATATGACGCCAAAATCAATATTTCCTATCACTTCAAGCATTTCAAAGCCATTCATACCAGGCATATCAATATCCAGAAAAATAACATCAGGTTTGTATTGGTGAATACTTTTCGCGCCGTCTATTCCTGAGTTGCAGGTATATACGACTTCTATATCAGGGCAGTGATTCTTGAGTTCACCGAGCAGCATATCAATAGCATCTTGCTCATCGTCTATAATTATGGCTTTAAGCATCTGTGGTGTGTGATAGTTTGTGTGGGATAAATGTATGAAAAACATTTATTAAAAACTACCTATTGTTCTGTAAATGTGATTTCTATGCGTGTGCCAGTCGCCTGTCCTTGTTCATTTTTTTTGTCGATAATGTTGACCGTAAATATATCTTCACCAGCGAGTTTACTATATTGCATCATCCGGCTTTGTGTCAATTTCATCCCAAAGGAAGGATTCGGATTAAAGCGTTTGGCCTTTCGTTCGGCGGCAAGTTTTCTACCTATACCGGTGTCGTCAATAGCGCATATTAGTTTGTCCACTTCGCGGTAAACTTCAATATGGAGTCTTTTTTTACCTACTTTTGGATGCAAGCCATGATGTATGGCATTTTCCAAATAAGGTTGGAGAATAAGCGGTGGTATGTGTATGCTTTCGAGATTAATACCTTCATCCACTATGGTTTTATATTCAAATGAATGCCCAAATCGCAGGGCTTCCATTTTCAAATATAAATCACTGATTTCTAATTCTTCATCAAGTGTAATGTATTCTTTTTCAGAGAAATTTAAAGTATTTCGCGCTAATTTTGAAAAATGCTGTACATACTTTTCAGCCGTATTATTATCATTTTTCCGAATCAATCCTTTTATCGAATTAAGGCAATTAAAAATAAAATGCGGATTCAATTGAGCTTTAATCACTTTGAGGTCTTTGACGATTAATTCAAGTTCTTGCTCTGCCAATTCAAGTTCCATTTTGTTTCTCTCATCTTGAATCAGGCGCGTTTTGTAGCCCAATGCAATTGAAAAAAAGAAAAATTCAAAAAAACCAACAACACGCATCACCTCATAACTGTCGTAATTCCAATTATTCAAAAAAGAAACATTTTCTATGAGTATTTGATTAAAAAAAGCCGCAATTGTACCTAACGTCAAAATAAAAGAACCTATCAAAAAGACATTGACTAATCTGTTGCGATTATGATAGAAAACCACCGCTTCCGTTATCATAAAAATCAACAAAATGACCTTCATCCACCGATTTACATGATAAGCAGGTTTGTAACAAAAAATAATCATTAATACATGAATAACAAGTGCAGCACACACTGCAATTACGAGCCATTTTACACATTTATCTACCTTTATTTTAGCTTTTCCTTTGAAGTTACCAAATGCCTGCCCGAATAATCCATACGATAAAATCAATCCATAAGTCAAGAAGGGTTCAAATTTTGAATAGTAAATCATAACATCAGCAAATAAGATATTATATCCAAAATCCAATTCAAAACGATGCAAAAAATACAAACTGCCTATCAACAGGTATATCGCATAATACAAATATGCTTTATCTTGATAAAGTAAATATTGCGAGAACGTAAACAAAGCCAAGAAGAACCCGAGTACAACAAAAGCAAATTGGAATTTACCGCCTAATAGCGAATAGTTGAGTTCAAATATCTCTCTATTTTTATCACGTCTTGTTTTGATGTTGATATAAAAATCTTGGGCACGCCATGCTCTAAATTTAAGGTATAATTCAATACTATCTCCCGGCGATAATTTAAACGGAAAAGTATTGCAGGAAGGTTTATAAGGTCGGTCTTTGTAATTATTATGTTCACGTACCTCTCCTTCATAAGTAATAACACCTTCATTCTCAATGTGAACTTGATAACTATATTGTCTCTGCAAATCAAGTACCCACTCATTTATAGTATTGGTTTCATTGATTAAAGAGAAATGCAACCAAAAGGAAGAGTCGAGTGAATCTTTCTTCTTATTAAGAGAATCTATCTGATAATATACAAAGGAATCTTTCTTGGCTATCACACTATCTATCTTCAAATCATCTTGTGGGTCTAAAAGAATACCAACATAGCTGACAGCTTCAAAGTATATCTCATCTTTTTTGTCAAAAGCGGCAGTCAATGGGTGTGGAGTAATTTGGGCAAATACAAAGTTATGCACGCACACCATACATAGTATGAGCGTAAATTTTCGGATGATATGATAACAGAACCGATTCACATATAAAATATTTAATAATAAATATTTAAACGAAGGTACAAAATATCTTCACAAAACACCCAACAAAAAAAGAGCTAACAGGTAAACCCCATCAGCTCTTTCAAAAATATCTTGTCAAACCTCACCTACCGCTTATCCACCTCAATCACAAAAGCAGCCACATTCCTATCCGACTGTGCCTGAAAAATAACATTCCCCTCGGCGGTCGTGAAATCTGCGTCACTTACGAGGTCGCTGCCGATGGCGCGGGTGATTTTATCTATGTAAGAACTACCCGGCGTGCTATTGATAAGTGCGTTCACTTTTTCGTAATCGACGGGTTGTTTGGTGACGATGACGGCAAAATAATCGCGGTTGCCGATACTGTCCGGTACGAGGTTTTTATCGCGTGGAAATACGCGCGTACCCGTCACGCCGCAGTAGGGCGAGTGCTTTTTGGTATATGGGAAAAGTACATAACTCGACCCGTCTGTTTCTTGTCCAAATAGATACGTGTAGCACTCCACCGTATTGGCAAATTCTATCTTAAACTTATCGCCCGGACGCACAGGACGCACCGTACCGAAGAGGTTTGGACCTCGGCGTTCCAACGTAATATTCCGTCCGGTTGCTTGGTCAATGACCCCAAACCCAGCAGCAAAAACATTAGAGTTTTTCTCA
>Ga0209187_1001541_pt1 | contig 25939 bp, 24 predicted proteins | sample BantaG_FD_187430 | JGI IMG/M metagenome (GOLD analysis project Ga0209187, IMG submission 187430) | Marine algal microbial communities from Bantry Bay, Ireland - BantryBay_4 metaG (SPAdes) (version 2) | ecosystem: Host-associated > Algae > Red algae > Unclassified | place: Bantry Bay, Ireland...
ACGTTGAACCTCGTATAATCGGCTAACCTCGCCTATACTTATTTCTCCTCTCTCTATCAACTCTACTTGTTCTCTTCTAAACGATTCGCTAAACCGACGACAATGTCTTTCTTTTGATGTCATTTGTCTTGTAATTTAGATAAGTTATACACAACTTTCGTGTCAACATATTCCATGAGAGAACAGTTAGCTTTAAGCGTGTTAGGGTTTATCCTATTATGAATTAGTAAATACCATTAGAAAAAGTGCTTATGACCTTATTATTTTAGACCATATGATGAAATATATCTTAATTTTTTTCACCATCGCATCTAGCAGTCACTTAGTTTGGTCTCAGATAACTAACAAACTGGAGGCAATAGATGATTTCTACACTAACTATATACCATCTAATATAGATAGCGTTTTGCTCCAATGGACTGGTAATGCGGCGAGTTGTCATGCAGGTACAATTTCTGCAACAGCAAAGAGTAAATTACTACAAAGAATTAATTACTTCAGACGAATGGTCGGAGTAGAAGATCAGATTGTATTCTCTTCTGCTCTAGACGATAAATGTCAACAAGCGGCACTTATGATGCATGCCAATAGTCAATTGAGCCATTTACCTCCAGCCAATTGGTCGTGTTTTACCTCAGTTGGAGCAGAAGCTGCCGGTAAATCGAACCTACAAGGTAGAGCCAGCGGCATTCCAATTGACAATATCAATCCAATAAATTCATACGTCGAAGACAGAGGTTCTGGCAATGAAGTAGTTGGTCATCGCCGATGGTTATTCAACTCTAAAGCAACAGAATTTGGTGTGGGTCAGACTAGTAGGTACAATGCTCTATGGGTATTGCAGAATATAAATAATCCAAGCATTTACAATAATTATATAGCTTATCCGCCTGATGGCTATATACCTAATATGTTGGTTTATGACAGATGGTCTTTCAGTATTCCTGAAGCCGATTATTCAACTGCTACTGTTATTATTAAAGACAGTAACAATTCTAATATACCACTATCAATTGTCTCTAACGATGCCATTGGCTATGCCGACAATACAATTGTATGGGAGCCAGCCTCAATTATTACAGACTCATCAGAAGATGTGCTATATGATGTAACCATTAATGGCGTTGTGCTGTCAAATGGAACCACTCGTGATTATACCTATACGACCAAAATTTTTAATCCTATAATCTTAGGGGATGTTAATCTCGACGGACAGTTAGATATCGGCGATGCATTACAGATTGCTCGGTATAGCGTAGGTATTGGAATCATTGGAAACTGTAACAATTTAATAACTGGGCAATTATGCTTGAGTAATGCAGATGTCGATAATGATCTGCAGATAAATGTAGGAGATGCTTTACTTATTGCGCAATGTACCGTAGGAATAACCAATGTTTTATGTCCAAATTAATATTCAACATGAGAAATTTAAGGCTTATAATGTTCGAAGTACTCTTGATCATGTTAGTGGCGGTCCAACTTAAAGCTCAAAATCACGTACTTGTGGCATTAGATAATTTCGAGCAGGAAATTGGAGATACAATCGATGTTCCACTAAGCATCGCTACTTCTGGATTATTAGTAGCGACATACAGAGTAGACATAGTTTATGATCAATCGGTATTAGAAGTTTTAAGTTATCAAGGACAATCACCGTGGCTTGTTTTTGGTAATATTGAAGATGCGGGAATAGTGAGGTTAGCAGGACTTAATTTGAATGGGCAACATACTAATTTCATAGGAGCTACTTTGCAATTCGAAGTCATTGGATTGCCAGGACAACTGTCTTATTTAGATATATATGTCGAGCGGGTTACTGATCGAAATAACCAAGATCTATTACATGATTATAGTAATGGGCAAGTCGCGATCAACTGCTCTGATTTAATCCATATTGGGAATCCGCAATTTCAACATATCGACAAAGGTGTTTTTTGAGCAAATCTTACATTAAGCTCAGATGTCATCGTCAATGGCGATACAAATACAGTGCAATTTAGGTCTGGAGAAACGGTACATTTAAATCCTAATTTTGAAGTAGAAAATGGGTCTGTCTTTGAAGCTGAAATCCGAGATTGCGATAACTTAGATCAGAATTTTGGAAGTAGAGTGGATCATTCTAAATCAAAGATAAATTCAAGTAAAGCCACAAGCGATCAATCGCGGGTTCCTGCTCTTGATGCTAATAGAATCCTTTTGGAAACTAAATTAGGAAAAGCTATAAGACTTAAGGACGATACTAATTAGACATTTATAATTCAAAACAATAGTTGATTTCTTTTGCCTTGTTCAAAACTACTATGATTTGACAAAAGACCATCGGTTACTCATCCTCTCCAGCATTCGCTTTATGATTGACTAACATTGAGTATTGTATCTAACTGCCAACAGACATGCTTTAAGTAAACACATCGCCTCGCAAATACTTCCCCTACAAGAGACAAACTCGCCCTGTTCTATTGAGAGATTTTCAGTAAATAACTGTTTAAATCCTTTAACCTTATTTCTATCCTTAGCAGTAATAAAGCGAAATAAAATATAAACTATCTTAGACAAAAAATACAACCACGTATGCGAATTACCTTCTTCTTCCTTATTTGTTTTCTTATTCTATCATGCACAGCTAATAATAAAGAGCAAGAAAAAATACCAATAAAAGTAGTGGTTGTAAACATGTTTGAGTCTGGCGAAGATTCGGGTGATCGTCCAGGCGAACACCAATACTGGGTGGAGAAGCTTCCATTGGATCAGCAATTTCCATTTCCGCAAGGGTATCGGGATTTGCGCTACAATGAAGAAAAAGGCGTCTTGGGAATTGTCACAGGTATTGGAAATACAAAGGCTGGGATCTCTATCACTGCCTTAGGCCATGATCCGCGATTTGATTTGAGTGATGCGTATTGGTTAGTCGCTGGGATTAGTGGTGTGGATCCTGAGGATGCAGTCACTGGTTCTGCAGCTTGGGCGGAATGGCTCGTCGATGGTGATCTGTCTCATGAAATCGATCCTAGAGAAATGCCAGAAGGATGGACGACAGGGTACATTCCACTACGAAAATCTGAACCTTATGAAAAGCCATTTCCCGCAAAGGAAAAACTAGATATGGTTATACGGCTAGATCCTAAACTTGTTGACTGGGCTTACGAATTAACAAAAGACACACCTCTAAAGGATGATGAGACATTGAAGCAAATGAGAGAACGATACACCAAACACGAAGCAGCTGACCTATCACCAATGGTAATTAAAGGAGACCAACTTGCGGCAAGCACCTATTGGCACGGCGAACTGCTCAATGACTGGGCAAACGACTGGGTTGACTACTGGACAGAAGGGCAAGGAAACTTTGTGACTTCGGCAATGGAAGAAATGGGCACATACCATGCGCTAGAAAGATTGGATCATGTTGGACTTGTAGATAAATCGAGATTGCTAGTGCTACGCACAGCTTCTAATTTTACGATGCAATGGGAAGGTGCTTCTGCTTATGAAAGTTTGTCTGGGGAGAAGCTCGCCGGTAAAGGATACTCTGCATATATCCCATCCTTGGAAGCGGCTTATGATGTGGGATCGCAAGTTGTAAATGAGATTGTTGATAATTGGCGGGTTTATAACGATAAATTTTAAATGTTTAATGTTTAATTGATGTCCGTGCCTGATATTTGTGGCATCATGAAGTTGGTGGAAGACGAGATAATTTCACCTGAGACGGTGTTGAGTTTTTAGCTATACCAAGCGCAAACAAATCTCCACCAACAACAAGCAAAATCATAAAAACCTGATTGCCAGCAGGCAGGTCATAGTTCAGACAATTAAACCTGCTGAAGTATTAACATTCTTCTTGCTTCAAACTTTTATTCATATTTTACTAATACTAATGTCATTACCATGAAAAACAATTCAATCCTCAACAAACTCAATCGACGACAATTGCTTGCCTACAGTGGTCTTGCTGGAGTAAGTCTAGCTACTAGCGGCTGTAAATTAAATGCAAAAGATGCTGGGAGTACAGCTACAATAATGCATCAGCCCTACTCTCCTCCAGACGGCATCACTCGATTATCGTCTAACGAAAACAGATATGCGCCTTCGCCTAAAATCAAGCAGGCGATGATCGATGCTATGGAAAAATCATATTTATATCCACCATCGCACTACAAAGAACTCATTCAAAAAATTGCAGATAAAGAAGGGGTGACTAAAGATCATATACTCCTAGTTTCTGGTTCTAATGAAGGTTTGCGATTGACTGGCTTAATCTATGGTAATAATGGCGGTGAGATTGTAACGGGAACACCGACTTATAAAGCACTACTTTCTTATGCTAAAGAATTTGGTGGGAATATAAAAGAGGTCCCACTCGATGCAAATTTAACCTACGACTTAGCTGCGATTGAGAATGCTGTTACTGATAAGACATCCATGGTGTTCTTTTGCAATCCAAATAATCCAACAGGTACTATTGTAGATGGCAATGATGCTATGGAATTTTGCAGACGCCTCAGTGAAAAGACAATGGTATTCTCCGATGAAGCTTATGGAGATTATATATCTATGCCAGATTACCCAACGATGGTTCCGCTTATCAAAGAAGGGAAAAACGTGATCGTCTCTCATACATTTTCAAAAGTGTATGGAATGGCAGGTGTTCGTGTGGGTTACTTAATCGCACAACCTGACATCATCAATATGCTCAAACCGCGTGTTATGAGCTATATCAATATGATGGGTCTAGCTGGCGCCGTTGCAGCTTTGGAAGACAAAGAATTTTATGACTACTCATTAAAGATGAATAACGAAGCGAAGGACTATATTTATGAAGTCGCTAACGAATTAGGCATGAGAACCATTAAATCGCATACAAACTTTGTCTTTGTACACACAGGCATGGATGAGGCGGACTTAGTTGAAAAAATGTTGACACACAATGTGCGCGTCGGACGACCATTTGCTCCGCTTAACGATTGGTGCCGAGTAAGTACAGGCACGATGGAAGATATGGACAAGTGGGGGCAAGCGATGCGTAAGATATTTACTTAAATGTCTTATTAGCGCATTACTTTTCAGTATTTTGTTAGAATTTTTTCAAACATAAATGATAATTGACTGTTTCGCTTTTAGATTTAACACTAAAAGAAATTATATAATGAAAAAATTAATTGTATTCAGCTTCGCCTTTCTCTTATCAACGTTTATGATAGCTCAGGATGGTATGGCTAAGAAAAAAGTGCAGGCTTCTCCTGCTGCTACCTTGTCACAAACTGTTGGTACTACTGATGTAACCATTGAATATTCAAGGCCAGGTAAAAAAGGGAGAACTATCTTTGCTGCTGATGGACTAGTGCCGTTTGGTCAAATGTGGAGAACAGGTGCAAATGGTGCCACTAAAATCACCTTCAGCGATGATGTGAAAGTTCATGGTAAGGCTTTAACTGCTGGCTCATATACGATCTTGACAGTACCTGCTGCTGATATGTGGACAGTACATTTCTATCCTTATGATGAAGGAAGATGGACTCCATATAAAGAGAAAGATCCAGCTGCGGCTTTTAAAGTAAAACCAGTAATGATGAAAGATTCAGTTGAAACGTTTATGTTTTCTGTAGATAACATAAAAGACGATTCTGCTCAAATTGGAATTATCTGGGAGAATACTCACGTGCCTATTAAACTGGAAGTAATGTAATAGGTTTTAGACATAGTTTAAAAGGATTATCAATATTGGTAATCCTTTTTTTTTGCCATTTTTGGAAAGAAAACAATAATTATAGTCACATCCAACTTATAAATCAGAAAATCTAAATGGCATTTGATATACATAATATGAGACGTAGATTTCGATTTTCAGCTCTAAAATTTATTGAGATATTTAATCATAGTTGATTCAACAAATAGATAAGACACTTTAATCATATTTACCTTTTCATTTTTTACTATTTAAGTTAAAATCTAAATCCGCAATCATGCAGAAAGTTTATTTTATATTAATTCTACTTGCTACTTTCCTTATCAGCTGCAATAACCAAATACAAAGTATGACAGCTGAATTTGACACGCTAATGAAACAGCATGAAAAATTGGAGGCAGAACACAAGGCTTTTGAGGCAGATCACAAAAAGATGATGGCCGAACATGAAATGTTATCAACAGATGTCAGCCATCTAAAAATGCAAGACCCCACCCTTCTGAAAGACCTGGCTAGTCACGGCGTCATATTAAAAAGACACCAAGGCATTATAGAGAGTCATATGAAAATCATGGCGGATCATGATAAACTGAAGTTTGACTTTAATAATCTGAGTAATGACGAGGTAATTGCCGAAATTAAGGAGATGAAAAAGGGCCATAAAATTATGGAGGATCAACACGCCTCCATGGAGAAAGATCATGCCATGATGAAAAAACAACATGCAGAGATGAAGAAGATTTATGAGAAGGAGATGAAAGCTGAGATAAAGTGATATTAATTCTCAGAGCATGGGTTTACGCCCATTGCACAAAATAAAAAAGCCTCAATTCTTTGATAAGAATTGAGGCTTTATCATTTAAATTTAACTGATCTACTTCATCATTACTGGCAATTTAGCCATCGTATCTTCCCAACCAAAGATGATGTTCACTTTGTTTGGATTAACTTCTTCTATGACAACTGATAAGGATTCTAGAGTTGCTGAAGTTCTAGCTGCTGGAGCTTTCACAACTACAATATCATCAGCTTCATCATGATTTGCAATTCCCCATGACTGAGTGTTTTTATGTATGATAAAATCCCAATCGTTCTTATTGACCTTTGCGAAGACACCATATGTGCCAGCTCTTAGGTCTGTACCACCGATGGTCACTGGCTCAAAGAATGTAATTGTCGTCGTTTGATTTGCGCCAAGTCTCCACATTTCACCATACGGTAATAATTCACCAAAGACCTTTCTTCCTTTTGCCTGTGGTCTACTGTAAAGCACTCTGATTTTTGGCTTATTAGCCTCAATCTCATCTACTTTCAAATAGTTTTGATATCGCGATCGAGCAGGATAGGCAACCAAATCCATTGGACTCATGTCATCAGACTCCATCGTAGGAGCATTTAGGTTGATTGGTAATACTGCTCTAGTTTGATCCCATTCGACAATCATAAACAGATGACTTTCATTAATCTTTTGGAAACCAATAGTCAATTGCTCTCTGACATCTTTTATTTTTGATGTTTTCACTTTAAATGATGCGACATCTTTAGACTTGTCTCTATTTTCAGTACCTGCAGTATGTCTTTGCTTGGATAATTTAAATATCCAATTGTCTGCATTGACTTCTGCTAACATCGTGTAAGTACCTCGCGGGACAACCACTCCTTCAATTTCAACATTTTGGTAGAATGTTATCTCTGAGCTTTCATTTGCTCCCAATCTCCATTCTTCACCATACTTGAGGAGATCGCCAAAAATAACTCGGTCGTTTTTATACGGTCGACTGTAAAGCACTTTTATTTTTGGAGACCGATCAGGATCATCCGCATCTAAATAATTTGCAAAAGCCGAAGATCTAGGATATGTAATGGCATCCATCGGACTTTTGTCCATTTCTGGAAATTCAATCTCTTGTGCAGTTATAGTGCCTATCATAAAGACACACAAAAGTGTTTGTAACAAGTATTTCATATAGATTTAATTAATTTAATTCAAAAAAGTATGCGCTATTCAAATGTCAAAGGGCATTTTCTAACACAACATAAACAAAAGCTTTGGATCGCAATTATATCCTATAATTATTAGTCTCAGAGATTGCAAAAAGTTATACGAAGGCACATAAAACACCACTCATTAGTGCACCACAAATGACCCAAAAACCAAGATGAATCCACATATATTTTAATGATCGGCGTTCGTTCAGACAGCTAATACCGATTAGAGCAAAGCTCATGATGAGCATCAGTTCTGCGCCATGGATGACACCATGTCCGAAGGTTCTATGACGATCACCGTATTCGTTCATAAAATTTGTAAACAACTTAGTAATTTCAGGATCTGATTCTTTTGAGACTAATTCATGAAGAAACAATTGAACCATTCCACTTTGATGCGTGCAAAACAAAAATAAAACATAGGATAAAAGCAGCCCGAACAGATAACTGAGCAGTATTATTTTAATCATGTTTCGATCAAGCATATCGTCTTTATTTATTCCAGCAGCATTGATCCATGCATTTCCTAATACTTTGGGATTGTAATAAATAGCTCCTAAGAGTATTGGAAAAGCAGCAGTAATAAAAAAGAAATAGAAATTTAATTGAGGCATTGGATTATGTTTTATGTGAGATAAACATTTAATCAAATTTAGCCACAGTACTTTAATTGGCGTGTATAACACTTTGCATTTAAAAGAGAAGGATCGTCAAACTAAAATTTGTCATGATTTTCTTTAAAAATAGCATAAGCGATAGAATAAATTTTGCGCAATTTTTACAAAGCAACCCACCCGATTCTGTTCCGATAGCTATCGGAATCGGTTCCTTCACTTTAGATTGACATATAGTCAATCTAATTCGCCAGTAGGCGAACCGTTCAGTCCTGCCAAATTTGCTTTTAGTTCCATGATATCGCCACGGGTTTCGCCCGTGGCTAATGCTACAATACTCTCAGCGTTGTTGTGGTTATGTCTGGCAATTCATTCTTATGCGTTTCTCTTGCAGCAGTGAATTAAACATTCAACGGGAATGACGTTCTCTGAGGACTGCGCGACTGTGTCCCCAGAGCAATACGATTACAGATAAAATCATATTTTTCTGAAGTGATAAACTTCAGAAAACGCGTTTAAATATTCAATAGATTTAGCGTGACAATTAGATTAAAATAAATCGTATAATCAAACTGTTTAGAACTCGTATCATAATAGCCACGATAGCCAGCGTCTAGCTGTAAATAATCAAATGGTTGCCATGGAAAATCGAGACTTGAAGTCAGTAGAGATCTATTACTAGATATTAACTCTAGAGTTTCGTCATTATAAGAAAAAAACAATGACTCACCTATCGGCGCATAAAAATCAGTAGCATTCCAGTAACCAATTGAGACAACAAGTTTATTAACATTAGACATTAATTGGTACCACAAGCCATATCCATTTTCTTCATTTAGAAATAATTGCCCGTTATTTGATAGATTCCCGTTAACCACGTTAAACCGATAAAATCCAGGTTTAAAAATTAGTTGAAAGCCATTTAGCTCCATACCAAGGGATGGACTGATCGAATAATTTAATAGTGTCCTATCAGGATTAGATGCTTGATCTATTTGGCCGCCGACATGTGATATAAGTATTTCAGTATTGACATCTAAACGGAATGCATTCTTTTTTATTAAATCAAATGTGCTGACATTTCCAACAAATAACATTTCTGGGAACGGGTCATTTTTCTCAACAAATTGCTCCCAATTCAGCCAGGTATCAGAAGTGATCCTTTTGGACTTTATCAATGCTTGCAAACCATACTCTACCCTATTTTGATAATCGAGATCATATCTGTACAATGGTTCTGACAGCTGGTGTTTTCCAGCTCCTTCTATATTACCTACAATCAGTTTAAAACATTTGAGTAACTGTGATTCGAATCGTATCAATGGAATGATTTCGGAAAAAGAATTCAGACCTGAGTACTTTAAGAAATGAGCACCTACTGTAAATTTACTTTTTTCATCAAAATGATAGGACACATTTGGTTGGGCTATCACTCCAATGCCTGTAAATCCTTCTGTATAAGGATTAAAATATTCATTATTCTTTATAAAAAAATGTGCGGGTAAGTTGACAGAATATTTACTAGCCACAGTGTCTTGGCTTAGCTGTTGACCTGTCAGATCAATATTTGAAAAGACTAAAAAAATAACGCACCAAAAATATGTTGAGGTTAATTGCAATTGCTGAGGATGAAGTTAACTTAACTACTCAAACCAAAATTACTCCTTTGGATCATTTAGTTTTACTTTATTGGCGAATATAAATCATTCTTTGAATGGTGTTCGTGGTTGCCATTCTTTTTCAGGTACCATAAAGCCAAGCAATCTTGGAACCAACTTATTCTTCCAAGTGTTTTTATGTTTGAGGTAGCACAGCATATCATAGGGAACAGCACCAACAGAACTTTTAATTTCCAATGCTGTTCTTGCAAATTGTATTTTATTCGCTTTTGCATTGATGCCTTCTTTGATGAGGTCATACAACATATTGAGGTAGATCTGTCGTGCAGCATTTTTAGATTTATCATAGCCTAAATAATGCGCCTCCATGTATTCTGTATTAAATAAAATGGTGTAGTAGCCAATTATTTCTGCGTCGAGGATGTAAGCCACCAATTTGATTTTATCTCCGAGTTCCTTTTTTAAACGTGTGAAATAGTTATTTGGCAATGTAAATAAATTGAAATCAGCTTCATCCGCTGTTTCCATATAGAGGTCAAAGATTCTTATTTCATTTTGATTGATATCTTCTAGCGTAAATTCCTTCTTTTCTACCTTATCGCCTAATTTCTTGAATGCTCGTTTAGCTCTTACCCGATATTTAGATTTCATAGAAGAAAGATAATCTTCAAAAGTCTTCCACTCTTCACGAATATTGAGAATCATATTGGGTTGAACGGCAAACTCTGTGAATTTACTTTCTACCTTATTTATGGATAACTCTTTGTCTTTGTAATAGTCCTTCATCAACACTGGCCCACATGGATAACCATTTTTCGACAGTAGCTTTACGATTACATCTAATGATTTCTCAATGATGCTAAATTGATCTTTATATAAAATCGTGTTATCTGCGAAATGAAATCCATATTCTCCCGTCAGCAAAACATTCCCACATATCAACGTCGTAAATTTTGCAATCCCTGCAGCTTTTTTTCTCAATCCTGTTCCGATGCGTTGAATCGTATTCTGTTGCTTGAATCCATCATCGAAATTCATACTTTCTGAAAGATCTATGTCTTTTAATTGTAAAGATAAAACAGCAATCTGCTTATCGTTTTGACTTAAAATTGCATATAAAGGCTTGATTCCTTTTGGCGGAGTATTCTCTATCATTTGAAGAAAAGGGATAGAGAAGAAGATATTATCAGGAATGAGCTTAATCCAATTGTCTTGATTGGTCTTCAATTGATCAAACACAACTAGAGAAAAACCATCAAGAAATTTATTTGAATGTACGACAAACGGCTTATTTTCTTGAGCGGTCTTGGTTTTGATTTGCTTTTGCTTTTTAGATATACATTCCAATATGTCTATATTTCTTTAAGTTTTTCTAAAACGAATTCTGCTGCCGATTCATTACCCCAGCCTTCGCTTTTTATACATCCAAATCCGCATCTGTTTAATAACCAAAACTCAATAATGTTCTTGACTGAACTATACTTTGATATCAAATCTGAAAAATTTTCCATATCGAGACTACGGTTCTTTATATCATTAGGAACTGCAATAATATAACTATTTCTTGTGCCTTGCTCTATAGTGCTCAAAAGACCAATTGGTTTTGCCTTTATGCGACTTCTAGAAGACACCGCTTTAGATATGATTATACATTTTACGGTATCAGATCTGTATCCACGCACATACCCCATATGAAAAGGATAGTTCATGTAAGACAATTCTTGATCGCCTAATTCATATACATAATCGTCTCCAGCCACATGTTCTACAAAAACTTCGAAGCTACCATCCTCATTAATCACCTCAGCCTCTGGTTGTCGGCAGGATAAAAAGCAGAGAAAAAAAAGTGAAATAAGACAAATTATTTTAGAGAACATATAACAATAATACGTAATATTATCGACACAAAATTTGAACTCATCTCTGATGTATTCAAGAATATCACTACCTTAACTTTCAGATTAATGTATCAGACATGAAGAAGCTTTTAAATGTATTATTTTTCCTCACAATATGTTCAGGTGTTCACGCACAGGGATTGGACGAACGAATAGACGAGGCATTTGCGCCGTTTTCTCAATTATGTCAGGATATCGTGTTTGTGGAGATAGCTGGAGTTCCGCTTGTGCTTATATTATTAGTGGTTGGTGCTTTGTTCTTTACTATATATTTTGGTTTCGTCAATATCCGTCATTTCCCTACTTCAATAAATGTGGTCCGAGGTAAATATGATGACATTGAACAACATGAAGGAGCATCTCCAGGAGCATTTGTAAATATGCCTGATGGAGATATTCCAGATACAATCAGAGATGAAAGTAAAGATGGTGAAGTCAGTCATTTCCAAGCTTTAGCTACGGCTGTTTCTGGGACTGTAGGAAATGGTAATATCGCAGGTGTCGCACTTGCCATTGCCATTGGCGGGCCAGGAGCTACATTTTGGATGATCATTTGTGGGCTTCTAGGGATGTCCTCTAAATTCGTTGAATGTACTTTAGGTGTTGCATACAGAGATGTCGGACCCGATGGTACTGTCTATGGAGGACCAATGTATTATCTATCTAAAGGTCTAAAAGAGAGAGGGTTTACTGGTCTTGGGAAAGCCTTAGCAGTTATATTTTCAGTGCTCTGTATTGGTGGCTCTTTTGCTGGTGGTAATGCCGCTCAATCCAATCAAGCTGCTCAAGAAATCGTAGCCTTATTGTCCATGGAAGGAGCCGGAGCGAAAACGATAATAGGTGTGATCATGGCCGTATTTATTGGCATCATCATCATCGGGGGTATAAAGCGTATTGCTTCTGTTACTGAAAAGATAGTGCCTTTTATGGCAGGTCTATATGTACTTGCTTGTTTATATATCATTCTCACTAACTTTAGTTTAGTTGATGATGCATTCGGCTTAATTTTTAGAACAGCATTCAATCCGCAAGCAGGCTTAGGTGGCATGTTTGGTGTATTACTTCTAGGTTTCAGAAGAGGAGCTTTCTCTAATGAAGCAGGTGCTGGTTCGGCTTCAATCGCCCACTCAGCAGTTAAGACAAAATTTCCTGCCTCAGAGGGTTTGGTTGCCCTATTGGAGCCATTTATTGATACCGTGGTGATATGTACAATGACAGCATTGGTCATCATTATATACAATTCAGGAGGCGTATTCGAATACGGAGATGCTGGTAATGGTGGCGTTCTTATCGATGGTATTGAAGTCAAAGGTGCTGGCATCACGTCGGCAGCATTTGCCAATTATATTCCTTATTCTGGCGTTTTTCTGACCTTCTGCGTCGTGCTTTTTGCTATATCCACCATGATCTCATGGTCTTACTATGGACAACAAGCTTGGATGTATTTATTTGGTAAAAGTAAAGTTTCTGATCTTGTTTATAAAGGGATGTTTCTTGTCTTCGTAGTTATCGGAGCTGCAGCAAATATGAAGTCAGTTTGGGGATTCTCTGATGCCATGATACTCGGCTTGGTCTTTCCAAACATGGTAGGTCTCTTCTTCTTATTCCCCGTAGTTAAAAAAGAATTGACCAAATATTTAACTGCAATAAAGAAAGGATCTTAAGTTTTGGCTGAAGTATATCTCGGTTTGGGTTCTAATTTAGGATCCAAACTCGAAAACCTTAAAGAGGCAGAGACCTATATTGAAAAATTTATTGGCGAAATCCAGCAGCGATCTTCGTACTATAAGACAGCCCCTTGGGGTTTGACAGATCAAAATGAATTTATCAATAGTGTAGTCAAAATTGAGACATTCCACAACCCCCGTATAGTGCTGTCCTTGATTGAAAAAATCGAGTACACAATAGGGCGAACACCCACTGTAAAATGGGGCGATCGTATCATTGATATTGATATTCTTTTCTACGGCGATAGACGTTTGGAATCAAAAAAATTGGTCATCCCACATCCGCATATTCAAGAGAGGAATTTCGTCTTAGTACCTATGAAGGAAATTAATCATATGTTTATGCATCCGATTCTACAAAAGACCATTGAAGAATTATATCTTGCCAGCTCAGATCAATCAGCTGTGAGAATCATTGACAAATAATCCATTTCCATACAACTATATCGTCATTGAAGGCAACATTGCTTCAGGTAAAACTTCATTCTGTGAAGGTCTTGAACGCAAATATGGCTGTCGACTCATTTTGGAAAAGTTTGATGAGAATCCATTCCTCCCCTACTTCTATGAGGATCAAGAACGATTTGCTTTTGCAGTAGAATTGTTTTTTATGACGGAGAGGATCAAACAACTTCAGCGCAATTTGATCAATCAGGATCTATTCTCCTCTTTCACCGTAGCAGATTATGGCTTTGTAAAATCGTTGTTATTTGCACGTAAAAATCTTGGGGAGGAAGAATATCGAATGTTTACTAAAATGTACAATGCCTTTGGAGGGTCTTTCCCAAGTCCAGATATATTGGTTTATTTTCACAGATCAATACCCGAGTTGATGAAAAATATTGATCACAGAGGTAGAGAATATGAACAGCACATTAAAGATGACTATTTGCAGACCATTCAAGATTCCTACTTCGAATATTTTCGGAATATTTTGTCCTTTCCAGTCATTATCCTAGATGTCAGCTCTGTCGATTTTGTTAATAATGAAGGACATTTCGAAACGGTAGAAAGTCTATTAAAGAAGACATATTTACCTGGAGTACATCGAATAAGTATTTCTACTTAATGTTACCTGTAATTCAAAGCCTATCTTAAATTATGCTAGTAACCCATCTGCTCCATTCGCGGAAGGATAACCAACACAAATAGTAGAAACACAATAAATATTAATATAGGCAATTTAAATAGACGCCACAGCTGTCCAGCCAGAGAATCTGCATGTTTGAATTCTTCACCGAGTAACTGCATTATACCGCGCAGTAAAGTAACGACGAAAGCTGTACTCAGGACTAGGAAAATAATTGGTATGAGCATAACTGTTGAAATTAGATGAGCATCACAAGCTAGCTATTTTCTTGCAAAGTTTTGTTTGCTTCTTACTTTTCTAAAGTTGATAGACTGTTTGTATATATATTCGCTTCCAATTATTCAAATTTTTAAGGATATGTGAAGAAATAAATTCATCTAATAAACACATGCAATTCATCTGTTTTTGCATGATCTATATAAGTTAGTAGTCACCCAAAAATTTATAGTTGACCTTTTATACTAAAGTAAAATAGTTGGGATAGCAATACACAGAATCGAAATATTTTTGTACAGTTTTGTAAAGGCTGCCAGTCGAGTGGCAGCCTCCTTAGTTTTCATTATTAACGCTTGTATTTAAAGTGCTTAGATTCTTATGGAACTTCCACCAAATAGTGGTATTGTCATTGAGAAATTTTCTCCGAACATGAGTTTCTGCTCTTCTAAGATCCCTATCGCTATCTGCTCTCCCATCAACAGTGACTCATAATAATCTGTAAAATAATGTACACCTGCCCAGTTTCTTCCGATAGAGATGTTTGAGGCCAATTTATTGAGTTCTCCTTCTACAGTTAGATGAGCTTTATGCCCTTTACGATCCAGCACTGGTACAAGTTTTAGACTTTTTCCATTATCTACTGCAACAAACGCTTTATCAGAGTTATCTCCATCTGGCGTGAACAAACTATTGCAATCAAAAAATGCTTTTAAAATTGTTATGCAAGCGCCAGCGACTGTAGCATGTCCTGCACCATAAGCTGGATGCATAGGGGAACCTTCACAGAAAGCCATCGGCAACAAATAATTCGGATGCTCGACAGAAGCTTGCTCACCCTCGTGCAATGGGCCATTATGCGTATTGATCATATCCAGAATGCTGTTTGGTCCTTTACCTAAATCATTCTTGACTTTTAACAATTCAGGTGCCATGTCTTTTAAAACTTCTGATTTGGTTATCCTTGCTGCAAGTACTTCTGGTCGACATCTTCTATGGATATTATACTTTTGGTATCTCACAGCTTTCAGTGCCCTTGTAGCAACTTCTGTAACCAATGAAAGAATGTGAGGCCCACCAAAATGAGCAAAACCTTGCTGATGATCTCTATTGTCATCTTCTTGAAATGGAATGCCTGGATCAAACTTGACGCCATTTCCGAGCAATATGAGGCAAGCATTCAAATAGGCTTCATATAAAGCATCATAGTGGACATAGGTGGCAAGATCTCTTCCTGTATAAATAAACCTTCTTTGGGGATTATTTTCAAATGACTCCAAACCACCAAGATTGGCGGCATTCTGAACGTCAAACCATTCTTCCCAATTAGTCATATGATTTTCATTGGGTTTTGCGAATCTTACTCTCTGATCTATTGAAATAGCACCGTAAGAAATATACCCATCTTCTGGTTTTCTTTCATTATCATTTCCATTGATTCCACTATTACCCATAAGTAAAAACTGTGATAGATATGGCCCGACATCATCCCCTTTGGTTATACCTCTGAAGGCTGTGCTAGGTTGAGGACATTGCCTATCACATCTTCTGGTTTCTGCTCTATCACTTAACTTCTTCAATGGTTCTTTGGAAAACCATGGTAAATGCTTTAGTTTCTCCGTTAGATTAAGAAAATCTTCTACTGATTTCTTTTCGGCATGCAGCTTATCTAATTGAGGTTTGTTGGCAACTCCATTTTTGGGAATCTTACCACAAAAATCATCTAGATATTGTTTTTCTATAACACCTACTGTTAGTGCATTTAGGGGAATATCTCTCGCAAGAGCTTGAACATAAACTTCTGCCATTTCTGCTGTCAATTCATCACTTCCTAGGATAGGAGCGGGAGGCATAGTTACAGCTTGCGCATCTGGTCCTTCCAGTTCAAAAGCCAACCCTGCGCTCTGGCTTTCCCATGCCCTTAGTTTAGCTTCAGCATCTCTAGCCTTTGTAGATTTCCATGCGTCATTTTTCTTTATAACGCAATGTTTTAAATTACCAACAGCTTCCTCAGGGCCCAGAGGTGTATCTCTAAAATCTCTAGGATCCCCACTATCTATAGCCCTTAAAAAATACTGAAAATGGACAGGGTTATTCAATAATCCAGTTTCATAATTATGAGGCATCCCTTTTGTAAAGCTCATTAGAAACGAAGGCTTTCCTTCAACATTAGGAATGGAAATCTCCTTTTCGTAAGAGCGATTCATTTCCTTAGAATGATTCTTATGGCACTCAGCAATATTTGTATTTTCCTTGTGCCGAAATTTTAGTTCATCCTCATTACTATAATGCTTAGGATGAGGTCTATCAGTAGCTAATTGATTTGCGGCTTGGCGTTTATCCCAGGCACCAGTTCTTCTGTTGTTATTCATAATTATGGTTTTATGTTGTAACTACTAGTGTCATCATTATCTAAATTGTTACCCTGTAATAAAACAATAATTCAATAATTGAAATCCATACTTATAGCAAAGTCTGGCAATGGATTTTCATATCATCACATAGTCACTACTGTTCCGCCAATGGGAAACCCTAGAAATATTTCCAATAATTCGATATAGTTCTGCCTTCTCATCATCTATGTATGCTGTATGAAGCAAATAGGATACAAAAACATGACTAAATTTAGTCACGAGCCACCCATTTTCAAAATCAACAGCTATATACACAGGGTTGTACCTCATGTTTTGATTAGGTGACGAAAACAGGAAATATGGATAGTAGGCACGTTTACTAAACTTTTAAAGTTTAGTAAACGTCCAATTAAATAATATAAAAATTAAGAGAAAACAAGGATATACGATAATTGTTAGGCCGCTCGTAAACTCGATGTTAGCTATTGTTTGTTAGTTATTGGCATATAAGGCTATATTCGATCACCTTTCTTCCGTTCAGGCTTGATAATCAGTCGTAGTGACTGGTCATATGTAAAGTAATTCCACACCCAATTAACTACTACGAAAACTTTATTCTTTGTACCTACTAGGGCTGCTAAATGGACAAACAACCACATAATCCAAGCGAAAAAACCCGACAAGCTTCGTTTGTTTAAATCTGCTACTGCTTTATTCCTTCCGACTGTCGCCATCGATCCGAGATCTTTGTACTTGAATCCCTTTTGCTTGCCTTTCTTAAATTGCTTTGCCAGATATTTAGCTTGTTGGATTGCAGGTTGTGCTACTTGAGGATGACCACGTGGATATTCATCATTTATAATTGCAGCTGCGTCTCCGATCGCATATACATCTTTCATATTAGTAACTTCTAAGTGTTCATTGACACAAAGTCGATTCCCTTTTGATAAACATGTCTCACTTACTCCACTAATTTTATCGCAAACGATTCCAGCAGCCCATACCACTTTGTTCGCTCTTATGGATTGTCCATCTTTTGTCTGTATAAACTCGCCATCAAAAGTAGTAACACGCGTGCCCAATTCTACCTTTACGTCCAAATCTTCAAGAAATTCAAACGCTTTTTTTCCAGCTTTCTCAGACATTCCCGGTAATAATCTATCCCCACTTTGAATTAAGTAAATGTCAACTTCCTTTGGATCTAATTCTGGATAATCTTTGGGTAAAATATATTTTTTCATTTCTGCCAAAGCACCTGCTAGTTCTACACCAGTAGGCCCTCCTCCCACAATCACCACATCTATATATCCTTGGCGTTCATCATAATCCCTTGTCACTAATGCTCTTTCTAAATCCTCAAAAATTGCATTTCGCAACTGTAAAGATTCTCCTATAGACTTTAGTGAATACGCATATTTTTCCATTTGCTCATTACCAAAGAAGTTAGTGACTGCTCCTGTGGCTATAACCAAATGGTCATAATTCACAATGCCCAAGTTAGTTTGTATGTGTTTCGATTCTGTATTTACATTTTCGAATTCAGCAACACGGAGATGTATGTGTTCGGCACGTTGAAAAGCTTTACGTAAAGGAAACGCAATCGAAGATGCCTCTAAGCCAGCCATAGCTACCTGATAAAACAAAGGCTGAAACTGATGGTAATTATTCCGATCTATTAATACCACTTGATAATTGGACTTCAACAATTTTCTAGCAAGCATAAACCCACCAAATCCAGCGCCTACGATTACAATTCGTTCTCTTTCTGTTTCTGGAATATTGATTGGCATAGGATAATAGTTTTTACAAAATTAGGAGATTCATGTTAGATAAACGAACATTGTGTTAATGGTTACTACAATTCCTATATTCCCACTAGATTTAATTCTTTTCCCCGGAGAAAAACTGAATCTACATATTTTTGAACCTAGATACAAACAGCTCATTAATGATACTAATGAACATCAGATAACATTTGGAATTCCTTACTTCCAAAAAGGGAAAGGTATGGAATATGGTTGTACCGCCGAACTATTGTCCATTAAGAAGACTTACAAAGATGGCACAATGGATATTAAAAATCTTGGAAGTTCTGTATTCAAAATTATTGAAGTTCACAAAAATAAAGACGATAAATTATACAGCTCAGCATCAATCGAATACATCGAAATATCGTCTGACGTTGATGACGTCATAACTCAAAAACTCAGCAGCTTAATTGACCAACTGTATCAGTTGATGAATATAAATAAACCAATTCCTGAATTGAAGGATACGTTATTTTCATATTTGGTTGGACACCATGTTGGTCTAAGTAAAGAACAAGAATTCCAATTATTAATAATAGAGTCCGAGAAGAAACGACAAGAATTCCTTATCAAGCATTTGACAGATTTGATTCCTGTAGTAACAGAAATGGAAGCATTACGCAAGAAAATCGAGATGAATGGGCACTTTAAAGACCTTAAGCCTCCATTGTTTTAATGGATATTATAGATTCTCTCAACTACTCATACTTGACAATTAACACATATAGATTCCATTTATACTGTTTTAAGTCATTATTTTAGTTGTGTATACCAACCTCTATGCCATTACATGTGTCTAAGAAAATAGATGAAGTGGTACAACAAAATTAGTAACAATGATTAAAATTTACATTTCTATACTTTTTAGTATACTGTTCTTAACACAAGATCTACTTGCTCAAGATATTTGTATTTTTGGCTTAACCAATAGAGAGGTTTCTCAATTGATAGCACCGTATGAAAGCCCAAATGGTCTTACTGTATTTGAACACTTTGGTGAGGAGGTGGGCTACTTTTACGAACTAAGAAACACGTGCCCAAACACAAATAACGGCAATCCTCTACCTCCTGGATTTGAGGCATACAATGGCCTCTTTCTAACTTGTGATGGGGAGCTTATTTGTAATTATGGCATTGACAGACCATTCCCCTGTGAAGCCTCCCTAAATGATTTTGGACTTGACTTAACAAAGGCAACCAGTAGGACAATAGTTTTCGCAGGCTTTTGTGATTATGATGGTTTTGTCATTGACCATTGCTCGGAAACCGAATTAGAGATTACCTTGCCTAAGTCTAGAGCTGAATATCCAAACTTACCAGGATTACCACCTGATCGTGATTGCAGTTTCACCGATTTTGAGGTGATGCCCAATGATATTGTACGACGAACAGAAGATGGCTTTACCGTAAATCCAATCACCTCCTCTAGGTATGAAGTCAATTTATTTTCTGAAACAACAGAATGTAGTGTATTATCATTCATCTATACAGTTAACATTGATGACTGTGGAGAGACTTCTACGCATAGACTATTTGAACAATATGCTTTTCTTAATAGAATTATTAATCCTTCAGAATGTACAAATAGCCTAGTGACAGTCTATGATTTGAATGGTAATATATTTTTATTTGTTGAGACAGCTGATGCTAAGAGACTATACTTTGGTGATGGTACATTATATTGTACAGATTCAAATACTCTTTCCTGTTTGGAAACATATGGTTTAGTCAACGTCATTGATACTTGGCGTTGTCCTACAAATGATGCATTTGCGACTATCTGTGTTGGCGATCCTTTACCTGATCTAGCGGCTAGATTTAGACTCGGTGATGGAGGTGGTCGCGTATGTGGACCAGAAGGCCCAGAGGGCTCACCTCCCCCTACATGCATATGCAATCAAATAACGGATATAGAAATCACTCCCAAAGAAGGCGTTATATCTGAACTCATAAATGGTCAATTTTTCACTGTCGCCCCAACGATAACGACAACCTATTCCATAACTGCAGTAGCGCGCGCCACAGCTCCAGGTCTACCTTGCACACCCGAAACATTTGTCGAAACATACACGATCGTTGTCAAAAGCCCTGCTGAATGTAGTGAGCAAGAATGCATCTGTACAACTGAAGCTTTTCCAGTATGCGGTGTTGATGGTAATACGTATGGGAATCCTTGCCTAGCCGCTTGTGCTGGTATCGATGTTATAGCTCAAGGTCCATGCACAACAGACAATAGCTTCGAATCAATTGCAACCCGATTCCCTTTTGTAAACGAACTCGTAGACGAAACAAATTGTAAAGGAGAAACTATTGAAGTCTATGATTTAAATGGCAGATTCTTCATTTATGTAATAAGCGAGATAAATGGAACACTGTATCAGTCTGATGGTAGCTTCTTCTGTCAAGACCTTAATGGTATGCGTTGTATAGCTAATAGTGCTTTGACTGAGCCTATATTATCCTGGAGTTGTGATATTGACTGCAATTGCACACAAGAATTTGATCCAGTGTGTGGAAGTGATGGCAACACATATGGCAATGCTTGTGAAGCGCAATGTGCGGGTATTGATATTATTGCAGATGGTGAATGCTCAGCATGTGGATGTACCGAACAATATGAGCCAGTATGCGGATCTGATGGCATCACTTACGACAATTCTTGTTTTGCGATATGTTCAGGAGTCATTGAATTCCAGCCTGGTCAATGTGATGAACCGCAAGCTTGTAGTCAAGAAACTGGAACAATAGTTTTTGAGCCATGTGATGATGGTCGCACTTTCTTTTTCGTTCGTGCTTCTTCTGGTGAGCTCTTAGATTTATATTTTGCTGATGGAATTGAATTCGAGGTATTTGAAGGACAGCAAGTAAGTTTTGATTATGTGCTTGCTGATTTCGAATCTCCATGTAGCATAGCAGACAATGCAATTGTAGCCACTTGTATCGTTGATATAACTGATGGTGGCTGTCCTTGTGATGATGTCTTTGACCCAGTTTGTGGAGAAGACGGAGTAACGTATTCGAATGCATGTGAAGCCAATTGTTTTGGTGTTGAAATCTTGATAGATGGTGAGTGCCCACTTGACCCAGGATGTAATAAAGAAACAGGAACTATATTTTTTGAACTCTGCGACGATGGCCGAAATTTCTTTTTCGTCCGTACTGACAACGGTGAAATTCTAGATTTATACTTTGATGAAGGTATTAAATTTGAGGTCTTTGAAGGCCAACGAGTGAGTTTTGATTTTGAACTTGCAGATTTCGATTCACCCTGCAGCATAGCAGATGCAGCAATCCTTGCTTCTTGCATCATTGATATTACAGAAGAAGAAGATTTCACTACTGATCAAAATATGCCTGGAATAGATGACTATACGTGGTTGACAGAAAGAATAGATTTTGAATCTTGTACCAATGGTGCTAATTATGAAATATATGAATTTCCAGGATATGCATTCATCTACTATAATAATGGTCAAGGTTCAGCTGTATTGTTTGATCAAGATGGCAATCTATATTGCAAAGATAGTCAGGTCTTATCTTGCCGAGAGACTTATGAATTAATTAATCCAACTGATGAATGGACTTGTAGCTTTCTTCCTGATGATAGTGGAGGGAGCACATTTAATGAAGAAATCACGTACTGTCCAGAAGGTTCTGTTACCATCAACTTCCCACCTGTTGAAACTTTCAATACAGAAACTGGTGGAGATGTGGAGTGCCCTCCGGGATTCCCTTGCCCGTGTGGTTTTGTCACTGATGTTACTGTAGAGCCAGAAGAAGATGTCTTGAATTTTGACGTAATAACTGGTACATTAGAGATTGCTCCAAAAGAGAGACGCTCATATACTGTAACAATATCTACTGACATTACGACTGAAAATCAAACATGTGACGCCACAAGTACACAATCTGTATATACGATCATTCCGAATGATGAGTTGTGCGAGGGAAGTAATTTTACCATAGCTCCTGCAGAGTTAGTAGTGTATCCAAATCCTGCTACCGAATATATACAACTGGCAGGAATTGATGATGATGACAATGATGTAAGAATCGTAAATTTATTTGGGAATGTTTTGTGGCAAAACAACGGAATCACAACAAATAAAATTGATGTCTCCAACTTCCCATCAGGCATTTATATACTTGCAGTATCAAGTAAAGATGGGGATTTAAGGACAATAAAATTTAGCGTTCAACAATAGAATTAGTGAGGGGAGGTCTTGACGGCCTCTCCTTTTTATTGAAGCAAGAGTAAGTGCTACATTGAATCTTTTTTTATCTTACAGATAACTGAATGTTGTCTTATGATTACGATAAAAAAACTTGTTAGTCTTACTTTTTTCTTCATCACACTTCTTTGCATTGCGTGTACGGTAACGCAGTTGCCTATTTACGATTATAAGAAAAGTATTCACGTTTCACAAGCAGGTATTTCTACTGCTCATCCTGAAGCAACTGAAATAGGATATGACATACTACAGAAAGGAGGCAATGCGGTTGATGCAGCAATTGCGACACAGTTTGCCTTAGCCGTTTGCTACCCTGTGGCTGGTAATATAGGTGGAGGTGGCTTTATGGTCTATCGAGATAAGAATGGATTTTCTACGACACTCGACTTTAGAGAAATGGCCCCATCTAAAGCATTTGCAGATATGTATTTAGATGAAAATGGTGATGCTATTTCTGAGTTGAGCCGCGCAGGTCACTTAGCGTGTGGCGTTCCAGGAAGTGTTGGCGGCATGTGGGAAGCCTTTCAAAAATACTCAGCGCTTAAGGATTGGAAGATACTTGTCCAACCGTCTGTAGATTTAGCTAATAAGGGATTTAAAATTACAGAAGCGCAGGCAAATAAATTTAACAACAGAAAAGAAGAATTTCAAAAATACAACACATCTCCCAATCCCTTTAATTCGACTAAAGTATGGAAGCCAGGAGATAAATTAGTGCAAAAAGATCTAGGCAACACGATGGCTGCAATCAGAGATAACGGTCGAGCAGGTTTTTATCAGGGATGGGTCGCAGATAGGATTGTGGATGAAATGAATAGAGGCAATGGCATTATTTCACATCAGGATTTAAAAAACTACAAAGCTGTTTGGCGAGATCCAATCATTGGCAAGTACAAAGATATGAAGATCATCTCCATGCCTCCTCCATCAAGTGGTGGTGTTTTTTTAATCCAAATGTTAGACATGATTGAGCCATATAATATTGATCAATATGGTTTGCAATCAGCAGAAGCCGTTCACTTAATTGTGGAATCTGAACGACGAGCGTATGCAGATCGAGCAACACATTTAGGTGACATGGACTTTTACCCCGTGCCCTTGGACAAACTGATGGACCAAGAGTATATTCTTAAACGCATGAGTGACTTTGACCCGACTTCAGCTACTAGCAGTGATGACATACAAGCTGGAGATTTTGCAGAAAGCGAGCAAACAACTCACTTTAGTATTGTCGATGCAGCCGGCAATGCGGTTTCAATCACCACAACAATCAATACAGCTTATGGGAATAAAGTTGTCGTCGGAGGTACAGGCTTTTTTCTAAATAACGAAATGGATGACTTTAGTGCAAAGCCAGGTGTTCCAAATTTCTTTGGATTATTAGGAGCAGAGGCTAATAAAATAGAGCCGGGTAAACGAATGCTCAGTTCAATGACACCAACGATAGTCGAAAAGGATGGCAAATTAAAATTAGTCGTTGGTACGCCTGGAGGTTCGACCATCATTACATCTGTCTATCAAACAATACTCAACATATTTGACTTTGGATTAAGTCCCAATGCTGCAGTACAGCAGCCAAGATTTCATCATCAATGGAAACCAAACGCCGTCTTTTATGAAGAAGGTTGTTTATCTGAAAATGTGAGAAAATCTTTAACAAAAATGGGCCATGAATTGAAGGAGCGAGGAAAAATTGGTAGAGTAGAAGTTATTTATGTCAATGATGATGGGTCTTTAGAAGTTGTTGCAGATAAGAGAGGTGATGATCATGCGATGGGGTATTGAGTTAGGGCGCTCGTGAACTCGCTGTTAGGGCGCTCGTGAACTCGCTTTTAGTTATTGGCTTGTTAGTAAATAGATAGACTGAATACAATAGAGATCAACATGTATGAAAAAGTCAAACAGATTGTAAAGAAAATACTGCCTAAAAGCTTTCTTGAAAATCAGGAACAAACAATTAGAAAGGGACTATCTATTTTTTATCATGGTGATAAGTATCAATGTAATTTATGTCAGCAAACATTTAGAAAATTCATACGATTAAATTCGAAAGACCTCTTGTGTCCGAACTGTGGGAGTCTACCAAGAACCAGAGGTCTCTGGGAAATATTTCAGCCACATCTTTCAAACAAAAAGGTACTTCACTTCTCGCCCACCCCAACATTAAAAAGGGCAATTCAACAAATCACGAATAAAAAAAATTATATCACTACTGACTTCGAAAATGAATTTAAGGCTGATTTGACATTAAATATTGAAGAGTTAGACCTTGAATCTGGATCAATCGATTTGATCATTTGCTACCATGTATTGGAGCATGTCACAAAGGACATCCAAGCACTAGAGGAAATACACAGAGTATTGACCAAAGGTGGTGTCGTTTATATACAAACACCATTCAAAGAAGGTGATATTTTTGAAGATTATTCCATAATAGAACCAGCAGATCGATTACAACAATTTGGACAAGAAGATCATGTGAGAATTTATTCACCAGAAGGCTTATTTCAACGAATGACTGCTGTAGGATTGAGTACCGAATTAATAAAAAATCATCATCCAGTTGACAATTACTTGGGATTAAAAGAAAAAGAAATAATGAATGTACTCATAATTACCAGTAGGATTTAGCCATTGCTAAAACAAGCCGGTCAAATAGTTTTTCCCCAAAATATCTTCTGTTTAATTTATAACAAAATTCATCAA
>Ga0209187_1001543_pt1 | contig 25877 bp, 20 predicted proteins | sample BantaG_FD_187430 | JGI IMG/M metagenome (GOLD analysis project Ga0209187, IMG submission 187430) | Marine algal microbial communities from Bantry Bay, Ireland - BantryBay_4 metaG (SPAdes) (version 2) | ecosystem: Host-associated > Algae > Red algae > Unclassified | place: Bantry Bay, Ireland...
GGCGATGAGAGACTCGAACTCCCGACCCCCTCGGTGTAAACGAGGTGCTCTGAACCAACTGAGCTAATCACCCGATTCGAATGGAGCGCAAATATATAATTCTTCTTTGCCCTAAACAAATAAATTGTCGGCTAGTATTTTATAGCAGATTACCACTCATCCCAACCTTCTATGGGGGCTTGTTTGTATTGTTCTCTGTATTTTTTGCGTTCTAGCTGTTTGTCAAAGATCAACTTGCCCAATCCTTCACTGATTGGGATTTCTCTTTGCTTATTCATAATGAAGTCAATATCAGCTTCCAGAATGTCCAAACGATACAAAAAACTCATCAACAACTCAATATCTCGCTCAAGTAATTCTGTAACACGGTTTGTAATCGCTGCTTGCAAATCTTGTTCGTCAGCTTGTGATGAGGATGAAAATAATTCGATGATTTTGTCAGACATAGGCATTTGTATCGGTGATGTAACACAAAAATTCCTCAATAAAATTCCTTTCGTTTGACAATCGTGGGACTTTATGTTGTCCGCCTAATTTGCCTCTTGACTTCATCCAGCCATGAAAACTTCCTTTGTCCACGGTGCGGACGACTGGTGCTTGCAGTGCCATTCCTTTATATCGCTTTGCCGCATAATCGTGATTGCATCGTTGTAAACTTTGGTCTAGCTGTTCTGAAAATGCTTTTAAACTATCTGGATGTTGGTAGAATTCAATGATCCATTCGTGACCGCCCTTATTGTATCTGTCAAGAAATATAGGTGCAACTGTAAACTCACACACAGAAGCGTTTGTAGCCTGACACGCTTCAGTAATGGCTTTATCTACATTTGATATCATCAATTCCTCACCAAAAACATTGATGTGTTGGTTAGTCCTCCCGATGATTCGAAAATGATATGGATCCCTTGACGTGAATTCGATTGTGTCTCCGACTAAATAGCGCCACAATCCTGCACAGGTCGATATGACAATGGCATACTTTTTACCTATCTGAATATCTTCTAACGTTACCGTTTTTGGCTGGTGACTTTTTAATTCGCCGAAAGGCAAAAACTCAAAATAGACGCCATTGTCTGTGAGCAAAAGCATGTCGTCTCGACCTATTTGATCCTGCAAACCGAAGTAGCCTTCAGAGGCATTATAGACTTCTAAATAGTCCATCTTATTTGGTAAAAATTCTTTAAACTGCTTGCGATAGGGCTCGAAACTCACGCCACCATGTAAATACAATTGAAGCTCAGGCCAAAGCTCTTGGATATGATTTTTGCCTGTCAGATCAAGCAGGTGTTTGAAGAGGACAACGTTCCAAGTCGGCACGCCACTCATCATGGTGATGTTTTCGTTGACAATGGCATTTGCCATCAAGGTCAGTTTTTTCTCCCAGTCTGGTTCGAGTGCAATTGCTTGTTCTGGAACACAAAAGGGTTTGGCAACTTTGGGGATGTGATCGATCATGATGGCCGATACATCTCCTATTTTCGTTTGGCTCGTACTGCTATGCTCATATAAAGAGCCACCATAAATCAAACTTTTCTCGGCAAACAATTGCGCATCTGGCCGCTCTTGATAATAGACACAAAGAGCATCCCATCCAGCCGGAACCAAATTCTTGCGTAGCATGTCTTTTGAGATTGGCAAAAATTTGGACTGATTTGATGTTGTCCCCGATGACTTGGCAAACCATTTGGTCAGCCCTGGCCACAAGACATCTGATTTTCCATCCATCGCTTCAGTAATGCTTGGCACAAATGCTTCGTATTCCTGGATGGGTATCTGATTGATGAAGTCAGTCTTATTTGCAATGCACTCGAAACCATGTGCCCTACCAAAAGATGTTTTTCGAGATTGTCGCAACAATCGTTGTAGAATAGCCTCTTGTAAACGAATAGAATCCGTCCTCATTGATTCAATTCGTTTGAACCGATTACGCAAATATGCTTTCATAATCCCATTGAGGATGGCAGCCATGGAGTTTCTTTAGTTTTGTTAATTTAAGTATTAGTCATCACTTTAACTAACTCTATTTCTGCTTTGTCATTTTCATTGCAAAATATAGCATCGTCAATCCAAGAATGGCAATCGTAGCAACTAAAAACCAAGTCCCTAATCCACCTGCATGTCCTAGTGCTACTTGTATAGACTTCCACTGCACAATAACAAATATTCCCACAGTAGTAAAATTCAAAATCACCATCAACCGAATCCCAATGGCGTACTTTCTTGGTGCATTCTCTTCTGTTATCTTATTCGGATAATTGAATAGATGTGGACGTGAACTAAATATGTTTAAAATAAATGCCATCACGGCTGCTAGAATAGATGTAAACCATATCATATACTTAGGACCATACCCATCTGCTTCTCCACTAAAGTTAAAGTGTATGGGAATTCTACTTGGTAGATCACTATAACTGATTGCTGGCACTAAAAAGGTCTCAAGCACTAAAACAAGCGTTGCCCAGCGAATCATGATGTTAGTTGAGTCTTTAGGTAGATCGATTCTAGGCTGATTTGGTTTAAATCCCATTTATGGTAATAGTTATTTCAATAAATCTTGAACCACATAGGAGGATAGATGCATAAATCATCGTTTTAAAATCTATGTGCTCTATCATTCTATGTGGTTCATTTAAAAAAGATTGGAAAACCAAAGTAATTAACAAACAATCGTTCTTCATTAGCTTTTTCTTGATTGATTAGGTTTAAACCCCATTAATGGTAATAGTTATTTCAATAAATCTTGAACCACATAGGAGGATAGATGCATAAATCATCGTTTTAAAATCTATGTGCTCTATCATTCTATGTGGTTCATTTAAAAAAGATTGGAAAACCAAAGTAATTAACAAACAATCGTTCTTCATTAGCTTTTTCTTGATTGATTAGGTTTAAATCCCATTTATGGTAATGGTTATTTCAATAAATCTTGAACCACATTGAAGAATAGATACATAGATCATCGTTTTAAAATCTATGTGCTCTATCATTCTATGTGGTTCATTTAAAAAAGATTGGAAAACCAAAGTAATTAACAAACAATCGTTCTTCATTAGCTTTTTCTTGATTGATTTGGTTTAAATCCCATTTATCTAAAAAAAAAAATTGGAGTTATGTTTGTGGATTTGTATACAAGCGAACGTACTAATATAGATAAGAAAACCAAAGCAATTGACAGACGATCATACATAATCAGCCAATTCATCATACTTTTGCTGCCAATTAGTGACATAATGTCTGTCAATTGAGAATGGCAGTACAATTGATAGATAACAGTATGTTGGATAAACTTAAGAAAATGGTTAAAAAAGAAACAGGTACAGAAGAGGAAGAAATACTCAACACAGAAGAAGGCTCAAACGATAAAAAGAAGAAGAAGTCAAAAAAGAAGTCTAAAACAGAAAAGCTCCAAGATGAGATAGATGAACTTACCCTTCAGGTAAATGAGTCGAAAGACAAATACCTTCGTCTCTTTGCAGAATTTGACAATTATAAAAAGCGGACTCTGAAAGAGAAAATCGATTATATGAAAACCGCATCTGCTGGAGCGATTAAGGTAATGTTGCCTGTCTTAGACGATTTTGACAGAGCCAAGAAAAGTGCTGATGATGATGCAACTGACGAATACTTCACAGAAGGTGTGGAGATGATATACAATAAAATCTTTACAGTCCTTAAGAACCAAGGCTTGGAGGCGATGGAGTCCACAGGAGAAACTTTCGATCCTGAACTACATGAAGCCATTACAGAGATACCAGCGCCTTCAGAGGAGATGAAAGGAAAAGTTATCGATACAGTAGAAAAAGGCTATACTTTAAAAGAGAAAATTATCAGACACGCTAAAGTGGTTGTTGGTAAGTAATACACTCACCTCCTTCTCACTTTTCTAACACCACAATCATGGCGAAAAGAGATTATTACGAAATACTTGGAGTCAGTAAATCTGCTGACGAAAAAGAAATAAAAAAGGCTTACCGAAAGGTTGCTCTCAAATATCATCCAGACAGAAACCCTGACGATAAAAAAGCTGAAGACAATTTCAAAGAAGCTGCAGAAGCTTATGAGGTGTTGAGTGATGCAAATAAGAAGGCAAAATACGACAGGTATGGTCATGCTGGTGTAGACCCAAATATGGGAGGCGGCGGTTTCAGAGGAGGTATGACAATGGAAGACATCTTTGATCAATTCGGTGATGTTTTTGGAAACTCAGGAAGTCCATTCGAAAGTTTTTTCGGAGGTGGTTCCAGAAGAGGCGGCGGTGGCGCTCGAACTGGCCAACGTGGATCTAACCTTCGAATAAAAGTATCGTTGTCTCTTGATGAAATTGCCGATGGTGTTACAAAGAAAATTAAGGTTAAAAAACAAGTTAGTTGTGATACATGCGGCGGCTCTGGTGCCAAAGACAGTTCATCAGTCAAATCCTGTGGCACTTGCGGTGGTGCTGGTTATGTCAGACAAGTAAAAAGCACTTTTCTAGGTCAGATGCAAACGACCACAGCATGTCCAAATTGTGGAGGTTCTGGTCAGACAATCACATCAAATTGCACTACGTGTAAAGGCGAAGGTCGTACCTACAATGAAGAAATGATAGAGATTGACATACCTGCAGGAGTAGAAGAAGGCATGCAATTATCTATGAGAGGCAATGGCAATGCTGGAAAGAATGGCGGACCAGCTGGTGATCTGCTTATCAACATAAAGGAAAAAGAACACGAGAGTCTCGCACGTGATGGGCAAAATGTTATTTATGATTTGTTTCTGAACTTTGCTGATGCTGCACTCGGGACGTCCTCTGAAGTGCCTACGATAGGAGGAACTGTCAAAATAAAAATTCCCGCTGGAACTCAAGCAGGGAAAATATTCAGATTAAGAGGGAAAGGTTTGCCATCAGTACAAAGCTACAGCAAAGGGGACCAATTAATTAATGTAAACATCTGGACACCTAAAAAAGTATCCAAGGAAGAGGAGAAGATTTTAGAGAAATTTAGAGAATCCAAAAATTTCATTCCTAATCCTGGAAAAACAGACAAAGGCTTTTTCGAACGGATGAAAGATTATTTTAATTAGGATGCGTCTTGCCTTTTTAATCACTACCTGCTTCATCCTTTGCATTATCTCCTGTGGACCAAAGACTGTGTACGAAGAATCGTATACCTTCAATGATAATACATGGTCCTATGAAGACGGCAAGTCATTCACATTCGCCGCCCCTGATACAACAACTTTATATAACATGAGTCTCGAACTAACCCATCTCGATTATTATGGTTTTGAAAATTTATATTTAGAAACTGCCACAATTCTTCCTGGCTCAGATACAATAAAGGACATTTTATCCTTACAGCTTATTGCTGACGACGGCTTTTGGGTAGGAAAAGGAAATAACTCAAAAGTTGTCAATACTTATCTTCTCCAGGATTTCAAATTCAAACAACTAGGAGAAATTCAACTTATCGTTAATCAATATTCAAGGGAGAACAACTTGAAAGGAATTCAAGCTGTTGGACTTCGGGTGGATGAGGTTGTACAATAATAAATCTATCGGGTTTTGTAAACTTGTCAGATTGCTTCTTTTTATGTCTCAACAAGGGGATTATACTTTTAGGCTTGACAAGTTCTTTTTTTTCGAAGCTTATATACTTTGCTTATGATCATGTCTATATTTATCATCTTATAAAACTGTCGACCTATGGTGGATCTTGTTCAAGACAATTCTGTTTCTATCAAAATAGGATGATAGGATTTACAGGATGTTCAAGATCTTTTGAACATGTACATTCGGACTTTGTCTATCCTAAACATCTTATAAACTTGTCGACCTATGGTGGATCGAGTTCAAGACAAAAGTTTTAAAAGTCAACAACTAAGAAATTAGTTAATAAACTAAGTCTTTAGTTGCTAAACTAAAATTTTAGTTATATACTTGTATAACTAAACAATTAGTTCATGCAGTTAACAAGTAAAGAAGAAGAAATCATGCAAGTCCTTTGGCGCTTAGAAAACGCTTTCGTTAAAGACATCATACACGAGCTGCCAGACCCAAAACCTCACTACAATACTGTGTCCACGTTCATTCGCCTAATGGTTGACAAAGGTATTGTCACATATGAAGTGTTTGGTAAAAGTCACCGTTATTATCCCATTTTGAAGGAAGAAGACTACAAGAATAAATCGATTAAGAATATAGTCTCTGGTTATTTTGATGATTCTTTTAAAAATTTAGTTGCACACTTTGCTAAAGAGGAAAAATTAAATGCTGAAGATTTAAAAGATATTATTCGCATGATTGAAAACGATGAATCATGAGCATTTCATATTTATTATACTCCTCCATTTTAGTTGGACTATTTTACTTATTGTATGAGGTCTTATTGAGTAAAGAAACATTCTTTCGTACCAATAGATTTATTTTATTATCTGGAATCTTTCTTAGTTTATTTCTCCCCTCAATTCCAACACCAGTTAAAATAAGTGTCGGAGAAACAAAAATCGAAACTCGGTCTTTCAACATTACTGAATTAAATGTTGTGGGTGAAGTCAATACGACGAATGAACAAACATCTATAGCTAATGAGATATCAAAAGATAATATTCCTATTACTTTAGATACTCCAAAAACAACTAGCCAACTTAATCTTCTCATGCTTATCTATTTATTAGGTCTAGGAACTTTATTATCTAATTTAGTTATACAGCTATTTAAATTACTACATACGATTGCAAAACATAAAGTAAATTCATCTTTAGTTCAACTACCTTATGAGTCTTCACCCTCCTCATTCTTTAATTATATTTTTATTGGTAAGAACGATTATCCGAAAGGCACAATGGGCGACATCATTCTCCACGAAAAAATCCATTCTGTCCAAAAACACTCCATGGATATTCTCATTGCAGAATTACTAGTGGTAGTCCAATGGTTTAACCCTTTTGCCTGGTTATATCGAAAATCAATTGAGAAGAACTTAGAATTCCTTGTGGATGAAGAAATGCTTAAAGTCGTCGACTCAAAAAAGAATTATCAATACAATCTACTCAACCTCGCTGTTAAAAATTTTCCTCTGTCTGTTGTTACTAATTATAATCAATCACTAATTAAAATACGTATTAAAATGATGAACACAAAAAAATCTTCATTAAGACAGAGTTGGAAATATTTCTGTATTGTTCCAATGATTATTCTCACTGTATTTATATTCAATCCTTCAAATATAAGTGGCATTCCATTTATACAGGAAGACTTGCCTCCCATTATGGTAATAATTAATGCCAATGCGACTCAGGCAGATTTAAATATAGCCACAAATAATGCTACAACACTAGGGTATAGTCTTTCATACTCTGATTTGGTCTGGGATTCCAATAACAACTTAAAGCACATAAAAGCAAAATTAAGTTCAGATTATGGTTCACTTGGCAATGATATTGACTATTCAGATGTCACCAGGCATATGCCTATAGTAATGTATCAACACAAAGACGGAAGCAGTAGTATTGTAAAAGAGGGTCCGCTTTCCGATAAACTAATTAATAAGATTTTAAATTTGTCAACGCATGATACAGATATAGAAAAATTTAATAAAATAAAAGTCGTTACTTCTTTCAATAAAGACATTATCGACTATCAAGACTTTATTAATTCAAAAACCTATACAATTGCTAAAGACGCATTCTCAAAAGAATTAAAATGGCAAGAACAATTTGTCAGTGATAGAATTAATGAGACAAATAGCTTTCGCTACTTTATTAATGAAAAAGCAGTTGATATCAAAGAGTTGAAATCTATCATGGATATACAAGAAGTAAGAGAAATAGTCATTAAGGAAAAAAATTCTGATAAACCAACGTTTCATGTGTACAGTGTTCCACAGAAAGGCTTTATATCGAAACAGTCTACAACAACTTATGTATCAAGTCATTCGAATTTTAAAACATTCAAGCAATTTGAAAAATCGTTAATTGCTGACTATAAAGAAAAAAATCCAACAGCAGTTATTAAATATTATCAAGAGGGCTTAGAGAAAGAAAATTTAATCTCGTCTATTGATTCAACTGAATTTAAAAGATTCTTTATCGTTACCGGAAGTAATTTCGATCAATATGGAAATCATCTAGGAGAGGAAATTCGGGTAAATTATTTAAAGTAAACAGACACGAGGGAAGGTGGATGAATTTATTTGTCCGCCTTCAATTTTACAGTCCGCACAGAAGATTAAATCTAACGGGTTTTGAAATCCTGTTAGATTTCTCCCTGTCTGAATTAGAACCCGCCTGCGGACGGACAGGATCGTAGGATTTTATGATTCTAGGATTTGTTACGCACAAAATCCTAACATCCATTAATCCATTTAATCCTAATTCAGACAATTTTAAGAACCTTTCAACACTCCGGCACCACCACAGAAAAATTAGTTGCCAATCCACCTAAAGACGTCTCCTTATATTTTGAGTTCATATCTTTTGCCGTCGACCACATCGTTCCGATGACAGCATCCAAGCTGACCTTTGCATCTTTAGGATTACTCACCAGAGCAAGATTGCCTGCCATGATTGCTTTGATAGCTCCCATAGTGTTACGTTCGATACACGGGATTTGTACAAGGCCATTTACTGGATCACATGTCAATCCAAGATGATGCTCCATAGCGATCTCTGCAGCCATAAAGACTTGTGCGACAGTGCCGCCTAGACAATGAGTCAGAGCACCAGCTGCCATTGAAGAGGATACACCAATTTCTGCTTGACAGCCACCCATAGCCGCAGATATCGTTGCACCATCTTTAAATAAGGATCCGATAAGGCTAGCGATTAACAAGAAGTCTCTGTGCAAATTGGGTTTATCTTCTGGATTTTTAAAATATCGGAGATACATCCAAACTGCTGGGATAACGCCAGCTGCACCATTGGTAGGAGCGGTTACCACCCTTCCGTAATCAGCATTCTCTTCATTAACGGCAATGGCAAAACAACTGATCCAATTTAGCACTATATCAAAGGACTGATTTTGCGATTGTAATCGACTTCTCCATTCATCAATGTCCTGATAATCAGCTTGCTCTTGAAATAGTCGTTTGTGCAAATCAGGAGCGCGCCGTTTTACATCCAAGCCTCCAGGTAAAATGCCTGAGCTGTGGCAGCCGCGATAGATAGAGTTTTCCATTGCAGATATTAATTCTGTTAATCGCTTGTCTACTTCCCATTCTTCTCTTAGACTATACTCATTTTCTAGCAGCATCTGGGCTAAGGATGCGTCTTTCTTCTGAACAAGTTCGATCAGATCTGCGCCACAGCTAAACGAATGTGGCGTTACTGGATTTAATTTCTGAATCGTTTTGTCTTCATCGCCTTCTTTGACAACAAATCCGCCCCCAACAGAAAAGAATGTTTCTGTTAGCAACAATGTATTTGAACTGTCATATGCACTTAGTGTCATCCCATTCGGATGATAGGCAAGTGTTCGTTCTGTGTGGAAGAGTATAGATTCTTTTCGTATAAATTTGGTCTGAATTTCCTGATTTAATAGGAGTTGTCCTGTCTCATTCACTTTCGTGGGAATGTCCTTAACCAAATGAAGAGGCAATGTTTCTGGATCATACCCGCTTAATCCAAGGATGATGGCAATATCAGTTCCGTGACCTTTACCTGTGAGGGCCAGCGAGCCATACAGATCAACATGGATAAAATCAACTTGATGAATGAGTGATCTATTAAGTAAAGATTGTATAAATTGCTCACAAGCACGCCATGGTCCTAGTGTATGAGAACTAGATGGGCCGATACCAATTTTTAACATGTCAAATACAGAAGTGAATACCATAACAAAATTTGTTAGCGTGGACTGAAACTCAAATTTAACAAGTTTTCAAAGACTTTCGGGTTTTCTTTATTGGTACAAATACATAGAACGATTTCTATCCAATTCTCTAAAGAACGGATCTGTCAGATCATCAATAAAATGAATGGCTTCTCCAGTCGACTTCATCTCTGGTCCCAACCGTTTGTCAACGTTTGGAAATTTATCAAAAGAAAATACTGGAACTTTAATTGCATAGCCCTTCAATTTTTTCTCTACGTCAAAATCTTTTATTTTCTTATTTCCTAGCATGACATGAGTCGCCATATTTAAATAAGGTACTTGATACGCTTTGGCAATAAATGGTGTTGTCCGAGATGCTCTCGGATTTGCTTCTATGACATATACTGTTTCTGCTTTTGTCTCTTTATCAATTGCAATAGCAAACTGAATATTCAACAAGCCTTTTATTTTAAGTGCATGGGCTATTTTCTTTGCATATTTTTTCATTGTCTCTACAGAATCTTCAGAGAGTGAATAGGTCGGCAATAAAGCAGAACTATCACCACTGTGGATACCTGCAGGTTCAACGTGTTCCATGACACCCATGATATGAACATCATCACCATCACAGATTGCATCAATCTCCGCTTCTCGAGCACGCTCTAAAAACTGATCAATCAAGACCTTGTTATCGGGCATGTGTTTGAAAATAGTGAGGACGTGTTTTTCTAATTCTTCGTCATTGATCACAATACGCATGCGCTGTCCACCTAAGACATAAGATGGTCGGACTAACACTGGATAAGAGACTTCATTCGCAATATCTAAGGCTGCGTCTATATCAACAGCTACACCATATCTTGGGTAAGGTATTTCCAATTCTTTTAGCAAATCAGAAAAGGATCCTCTGTCCTCCGCTAAATCCATATCTGGATACTGTGTGCCGATGATAGGGATGCCCTTCTTATGTAATTTTTCTGCGAGCTTTAATGCTGTTTGTCCACCTAATTGTACTACGACACCATCTGGTTTTTCCATGTCAATGATCTCCTCCAAATGCTCCCAATAAATTGGCTCGAAGTATAACTTATCGGCCATATCAAAATCAGTTGACACCGTTTCTGGATTACAATTGATCATGATGGCTTCGTATCCAGCTTCTTTAATTGCGAGTAAACCATGGACACAGCAATAATCAAATTCTATCCCTTGTCCAATTCTGTTGGGGCCAGAACCTAAAACAATTATTTTCTTTTTGTCTGATATGATACTCTCATTTTCCCGATCAAATGTGGAATAAAAATAGGGTGTCTTCGCTTCAAACTCTGCGGCACATGTATCTACCATTTTATAGGTTCGTATAATGCCTAATTTTTTTCTATGTGCTGTAACCTCCTCTTCATTGATTCGCATTGTCCATGCAATCTGGGCATCACTGTAACCAACTTCTTTTAATCGTCGCAGAAAATCTTCTGGTAAATCTTCCGCAACATTAAATTTAAGAATCTCATTTTCAAAATCTACCAATCGTTTAATCTGATTGATGTACCACGGGTCTATTTTCGTTAATTTATGGATCGTCTTTTTTGGCACACCTAACCGCAGTGCATCTTTCACTCTGAATATTCTATCATCTCCAACAATTTCTAGTCGTTCGAGAATATCTTGTGTCCGTATCCATTCCTTTTTATCAGCACCTAATCCATCACGACTATTTTCCATTGACTGGCAAGCTTTCTGTAGTGCTTCCAGAAATGTTCGTCCAATCGCCATGACTTCTCCAACTGACTTCATTTGGAGGCCAAGCTTATTTTCGGAACCCTTAAATTTTTCAAAATTCCATCTTGGCATTTTGACGATTACATAATCCAATGTCGGTTCGAAATAAGCAGAAGTCGTTTTAGTAATCTGGTTCTTTAATTCATCCAAGTTATATCCAATGGCAAGTTTTGAGGCAATTTTTGCTATGGGATAACCAGTTGCCTTACTTGCTAAGGCCGATGATCTGGATACTCTTGGATTAATTTCAATGACAATTAATTCTTCTGTTTCTGGATTGATGGCAAATTGTACATTACAGCCACCAGCAAAATTACCCATCGACCTCATCAATAAAATACCTTGGTCACGCATTTCTTGATAAGCAGTGTCAGATAATGTCATTGCCGGCGCAACAGTAATAGAATCCCCAGTGTGAATGCCCATCGGATCAAGATTCTCTACGACACAAATAATCACCACATTATTATTGGCATCACGCAGTAATTCTAATTCATACTCTTTCCATCCAAGTACAGCTTTGTCAATAAGCACCTCATGAGTCGGGGATGCATTTAGTCCACGTGTTAAGGCTTCATCAAATTCTTCTGCGACCATACAGAATCCTCCTCCTGTCCCTCCCAAAGTATAAGACGGTCGAATGACTAAAGGAAATCCTATTTCTTGTGCAGCTTCTTTGCCTTCCAAAAATGAATTGGCTATCACCGAAGGTGCCGCACCTAGACCAAGTGATAATGTGTGTTTTCTAAACGCCTCTCTGTTCTCTGCTAACTCTATCGCTTCGATGTCTACACCAATCATCTTCACATTATACTTGTCCCAAACGCCTTGGTTTTGTGCTTCGATGGCTAGATTAAGTGCAGTCTGACCGCCCATCGTTGCAAGGACGGCATCAATATTCCTCTCTTCAAGTATTTGTCGAATACTTTCTACTGTCAATGGTAATAGATAGATATGATCGGCAGTTACAGGATCCGTCATAATCGTAGCTGGATTACTATTGATCAAACTGACAACGATACCTTCTTCCTTAAGTGATCTTGCTGCTTGTGATCCTGCGTAATCGAACTCGCAGGCTTGACCTATAACGATTGGTCCGCTTCCTATAATAAGAACGGATTTAATGGAGTTATCTCTCGGCATTTTAGCTGGTTATCAAGTGAATTGACAGCAAATATAGAGTTTTGTTTTATATGTAAAACAACAGTGCTAAATACTTATAAATTCTTACCTTTTCTGAAGTTGCAATTAAGCAAGATTCTCCTCTCTTTGAATTAATAAATTGTTGTAGAGATGGTTGTTGTCATCTCGTATTTTGTAATGTTCTCTAAGGACGGTGTCCTCAAAGTAATGCGATTGAAATTGCAATCATATTACTCTGAAGTTGCAAACTTCAGCGAACGGACTTGTATCTTGACCTTAAATTTTGTCTAACAAAGAAACATATCGTCACTTTTATTGTGAAGCCACTTATCCTGTTTTTCATCATCCAGCATGGCTGGATGCTGTTTGTGGTGATGCCTGGGATGTTTCATTATCCTATGATAAAGACAAAAAAATAAATGGTGCGCTACCCTATTTTACAGAAAAGAAAGCAGGTTTTCAGTTATTGAGACAGCCGTACTTGACGCCATATTTAGGACCAATTATTCACTATCCAAAGCGTCAAGATAAATTATCATATCGATATGGTCACGATAAAAAAGTGATTGATGAGCTTGTTCAAGATCTACCAGACTTTTCCTACTTCAGCCAAAAGTGTCATCTCGATTTTACAAATGGACAACCGTTTTATTGGCATGACTTTAAACTGCATACAAATTATACATTTAGAATAAATCTTAATCAAGCTTACCAAAGCATAGAGTCTGCTTTTGAAGGAAAGGTTCGTACGGACATCAGAAAAGCAGAACTAGACTTAGTTGTTGACGAAACGGATGATGTTGAATCTTTCTATGCTCTAAACAAACGACCATTTCTACAGCAAGGCATTGATGTACCTTACACGATGGAATTAGTGAAAAATTTGGATTCTTTTTTAACTGTGAAACAAAAACGCATCATGCTCACAGTTAAAGACAGTTCAAGCCAATGGCATGCAGCTGCATATCTTGTGCTTGATAATACTTCGGCTTTTACCTTAATGATTGCAAGTGATCCCGTCTTAAGAAAAAGTGGTGCAATTGCTTTATTGGTTTCTAAGCTTATTATTCGACTTAAAGATAAATACGACTTTCTTGACTTTTGTGGCAGTATGGAAGAACGGTTCCAACGAGTGTTTCGATCTTTTGGCGCTGAACAAACACCTTACTTACGGTTGTCAAAGAAAACAGGAAAAGCGTTTAAAACCTTGAATGCATTGACAGGGAAAGGGTCGTAATTACATAATTTAATTTGTTATGATTTTCGCTCCAAACAGCATTAACCATAGAATTAATTTGGCGTGATCTTCACGAAAAATTGCGTTTTCTTTAATTACTACGCCACGGGTGGTACCCAGTGCTAAGTTAATTTGATCCCACTGTCATCAATAATCGATTCCTTCACTTTAGATTGACATTTAGTCAATCCAATTCACCAGTAGGCGAACCATTCTATCTTCGCTGGAATCTATTATTCTTGTAAAATACCGCAACAACAAGTCAACCATTGGTTAAGCTAATCGTATTTTATATATAATGTCAATGAGTTAATCTATATTTATCATCCACAATGTCAGTCGTACATGAAAAATCTTTTACTTCTTATCATTCCAGTTTTGCTCTTGATGTCTTGCCAAAAAGAATCTGGAGATGTCCTCGTCTTTTCAAAAACCGAAGGCTTTAGACATAAATCGATAGACGCAGGAATAGAGATGTTTAGAAAATTTGAAGCAGACCAAGGCATAACTATTGTGGCAACAGAAGATGCTGATTACTTCAAAGAAGAGTCTCTAAAAAACTTTAAAGCCGTTGTCTTCCTCAATACAACAGGAGACTGTCTCAATGATGCCCAACAATATGAAATGATGCGTTTTATTCAAGCAGGTGGCGGATTTGTTGGTATCCATGCTGCTGCTGATACAGAATATGATTGGCCGTGGTACAATGGTTTAGTTGGCGCTTACTTTGAAAGTCATCCCAATAATCCTAATGTCAAAGACGCTTCAATAGATGTTGTTGATGCCAGCCATATTTCATGTCAGCATTTACCAACTAGATGGGACAGAACAGATGAATGGTATAATTATAAAGATATCTTTCCTGGTATAAACACACTGTTAAATCTTGATGAGACTACATATACAGGAGGTACTAATGGTGCTGATCATCCTATTGCTTGGTATCATGATTATGACGGTGGTAGATCATTTTATACGGGAGGTGGTCATACGGATGAATCGTACAGTGAAGAAAATTTTGTAAATCATGTCTGGGGTGGTCTTGAATATGCATTGGGTAATTCGGGCTCAGTCGATTATGAATTAGCAACTGTTGCTCCAGCAGAAAACAGATTTAATAAAGTTGTTTTTGAGAATTATCTGAATGAGCCAATGGAGTTGGAAATATTACCTGACGATAGAATATTATTTATAGAAAGAAGGGGTGCAGTTAAATTATATGAACCTGAATTAGAAGAAACTAGGACCTTGACAACCATAGATGTTTTTTCAGAACTTGAAGATGGCTTAATTGGTCTTGCATTAGATCCAAATTTTGAAAATAATAAATGGATATACTTATATCATTCACCTCCAGGAGATGATCCACATAATCAATTATCAAGATTCGAATTACATCCTGATGATGACAACCCGCTCCAAAATGAAGTGAAAGTCTTAAGGGTAGATAATCAACGAGAATCTTGTTGCCATGCAGGAGGATCTATTGAGTTTGACGCTGCTGGAAATTTATATTTATCCACTGGAGACAATACCAGTCCGTTTGAGTCAGATGGGTTTAGTCCTAGTGACTTTACAGAAGGTCGGTCCGCATTTGATGCACAGAAATCATCGGCAAATACAAATGATCTACGTGGTAAAATATTGAGAATTACGCCTCAGGATGATGGTACTTACACTATACCTGAAGGTAATTTATTTCCATATGGCAAAGATGGTCGTCAAGAAATATATGTGATGGGTTGTCGTAATCCATATCGTATCTCCATTGATCAACGAACCAATTATTTGTATTGGGGAGATGTTGGTCCAGATGCAAATAAAGACAGTTTAAAATATGGACCACGTGGCCATGACGAAGTGAATCAAGCCAAACAAGCTGGCTTTTTTGGTTGGCCCTTGTTTGTTGGTGACAACAAACCTTACAAGAAAAGAAACTTTGCTAACAATACAACTGGCGAATATTATGATCCTGATCGTCCGGTGAATGAATCTCCAAATAACACAGGTTCAAAAGTTTTACCTCCAGCACAACCGGCGATGCTCTACTATCCCTATTCAAAGTCTCCAGAATTTCCATCACTCGGAAGCGGTGGTCGAAATGCAATGGCAGGACCAGTATTTTATGTAGATGACTATGTAGAAAGTGATTATAGATATCCAGCATATTATGACGGAAAATTCTTTGCGTACGAATGGATGCGTGGCTGGATAAAGGCAATAAGTTTTGATGAAAATGGCGATATGGTAAGTATGGAGCCTTTTCTACCTTCTATGGATTGGAGCAACCTCATAGATGTAGTTATCAGTGATGAAGGTGACATGTACACACTAGAATATGGTAAAGGTTGGTTCCAGAAAAATTCAGATGCAAGATTATCGAGAATAAAATTCAATAAAGGCAATCGTGCCCCCGTAGCGAGAATTGAAGCTGACAATACTGCTGGTGCAGTTCCTCATGTTGTCGCTTTTAATGGCGCTTCATCAACAGATCCAGATGGAGATGATCTGATTTATTCATGGGATTTTGGTGATGGTGCGACAGGTGAAGGAATGAATCCAAGTCATCAATATGATGAAGCTGGCACCTATACCGCAGTCTTAACTATTACAGATAAAGATGATGTCGCATCTGAGAATCAACTTAAAATCTATGTTGGTAATGAGCCTCCAAATGTCAAATGGAATTTCACAGGAGCAAATGAAATGTTTTATTGGCCTGAAATTCCGTTAGACTATTCTCTTGATGTTGCTGATGAAGAAGACGGAAAATTAGATGCAGGCATAGCAGCCAATGATGTGACTGTCTCCATAGAATTTTTAGAAAGAGGTTATGATGTTGTCGAAATCGCAATGGGCCATAAAGCGCTTAGCGAATTGAATCAAGGTCATCCTGGTGTAGCACTTATAAAAGATTCAGACTGTGCATCCTGCCACAAAGAGTACGGAAAATCTATAGGTCCATCCTATGAAGAAGTATCCCTCAAGTACAAAGGTGACCCTAAGGCTAGAAATTACTTAGCTGACAAAATCATCAATGGTGGTGGTGGCGTCTGGGGAGAGAACGTCATGGCAGCCCATCCTGATTTAGGTAAAAGGGCTGCAAGAACAATGGCGGCATACATTATGTCTATAAAAGCTGCGACTATACAAAGCGAGTCGTTGGCTAACGCTGGGTCTTTTAGTTTTGATAAAAACCCGATTGATTATCCCGAAGGTAAATATGTTTTAACTGCCTCTTATGTTGACAAGGGTGCACAAGGTGCTGAACGATTACAATCAGAAGAAATAAAAGTATTGAGATCTCCAGTCCTTCCAGCTGTTGCCGCCAATACGCTCGACAAAGCGAGTACCTTTACTGTGACACCTGATTTGATGCCGGGTATTACAGAATCCTTTGACATTGTTATTATGAATGGTGGTGCAAATGTTGTCTATGAAGATATTGACCTTACCCATGTTAATGCTATTGAATTTAGCTACTCCGTTGTATCTCCGTTTATGGCTGGTGGAACATTAAAACTGGCTATTGATGACCCTACAAATATAATCGGTGAAGCGGAACTTCTTGTCTCTGAAAAAGAAGGAGAAAATCAAAAAGTGAAAATCAGTTTGCCTGAAAATTCTGGTAAGCACACCTTATATGTTCTTGCAGAAGGGGCAAAGATTAGGCCTGTTGGTGCGTTAAATACATTGGAGTTTTTGGTTGGGAATGTTGTTCAATAAAGTATCGCTATTTATCGAAAAGAGAAATACAATATTAATGTCTATAAATTAATTGGCTGAATTTCTTTTATTGTTTGTTTAACTATTGAATGATAGTAAATGAGTCAAAATTGAGGCTCAAGAATTCGTATATAGATAGTTTCTCAACGCTTATACCAAATATAGTCCAAATTGTGTATTAAGTTTTTTATTTGATTAAGCAACACTTTTTATACTTTTTCCCGCTACCACAAGGACATGGTGAATTACGACCAATTTTAGATTTAGCTTTTATCGGCTTCGGAGATGTTTCAACCTTATTAGTATAATCATATACCCTACTATTTTCCTCTTTGCTATATCCTGCCCAAGTTGTAGTTATTTCCTTATATCGTTCTTTTATATTACGAATATCTCTTTTATTATTGTAATTATCTGGTTGTGTAAAGGACTTACTCACTGAGTCCCAATCACCACATATACCTTTCGTAACAATTCCATGATCAAATAGTTTTTTTATTTCTGATAATAACTCTATACCATTAATATCTATTAAATAACAAATTATGAAACCTATTAAATCACTATCAATTACGTTATCCTCTAAGGAACTTTTTAAGAAAAACTGGATTAAATCATTATACCAATTTAATGCTTCATCCCGTCTTTCGGGGTTGTGTAAAACTAGCTGCATAACCATCTCAGGGAAAATAACGCGAGCAAACGTTTCAATACCTGGTTTAAACAAAAATTGTATACAATCTTCCAAATTATTTCCAGCGATTTTGTATCCGACTTCCCACATCAATTCAGTCATAAAGTCTCCGATATAAAGCTCTAAATATTCTTCAGATTGACTTAAAACATTAAAAACTGCATGTATACTTTTTGTAGATTGGAGTTCTCCTAGAAGGTATAGTGAGTGAATTACAAAATTCATTTTTTCTTCATCCCATTCATTTTCAATACACAACTTACTGAAATAGCCATATCGGTCGATACTATCTTGTAAAACCAATTCGAGGTCGTTGACAAGAGTATAAGTAGGTAGAGAAAGAATGGTGTTCAGTTTTTCCTCTTGAATATATAGTCCATTACTATAAAGCCACTCAATTTCTGGATGACAAAAATTTGGTGCTTTTGTGATATTTTTATATTGCTGTGATTTTACTTTTACTGATATTCTGCTCTTTTCTTCTTCTTCAAATCGCTTCTGTCCAGCTTTCATTATTGCTGCATATATTTGTTGTCCTGCAAATTCTGTATCAGAAGAGTCTGGTGCCAATTTGTTCATAATTTCGTGACGAGTTTTGGCTTGATCAATATCTCCAATGGCGGTAAAATAAAGTATTACACATTTTAAGAACGAAATTACCTCAGTAATATGAAATGTATCACGGTCCGGGTATAGTACCTTAATTTCCATTTCATGGCCTAAAACATCTGGGATTTTATCGTACTCTTGTCTTAGGTAATACTCATTTGCCAAATTTAACTTTCCAAACAAATAATTGGGGTGTTCTGTAATAATCCATTTGTTGGTGTCGTACATCTTTTGATCCTCCTCCATCCGTCCATACAATACTGATAGGTAGTTTTTCAATTGAGGATTATCTGGATATCTCTCTATGGCATCCAATATTTTTTGAATACTTGACTTTTTACCCTCTTGAGCCAGATGATAATATTGCTCAAGTTCGCCCAATAGTTCAGGTGTAATTGCATTTTGCTTATTTAAGAAATTTGGGTCGGTTGTTATTGTATACCCAATTACTAGATTAGTCATATTTTCGATAACTCTATTATGCTTCTTTTTTTTCTATAGTTAAACTCACCAATGTAGGAAATATATGTTGAATTTCAACATCATACTATCATTTAAAAGGAATTTAAATCATAAAAAGCAATAAGATTTATTTATGATTAAAAGTCTTTAACCGCAATTTTTTTCTAGCTCGATTAGGTTTAGGTTAAACGACTTAAAAAAATATAAAATAATTTACAAGTTAGTAGGACTGATGCCGACCACTTACCAAAGTGCTGGTATCCGCAGGACACAAGGTTTCCCCCCTAGATGTCTATGTGTTCTAAAAATACTATTTGTTGAAGCTGCTTGGAAGGCAGTAAAGATATATTTAGTAACGATGTTCAAGAGTATTTTTCGATGAACAAAAGTTATGCCTTTTTATTCTAAAATTCTACGAAATCAGGCTTGCTTGAAATAGCAAATATACCATGACCACCTATAATATTCGAATTAAAAATGACAGGTTCTGAAATGGGACTATCATTATTAAACTTATTATAATCTTGAATAAAATCATAATGATCTTTAGTAATTTGAAAAAGTTGAAACTGCACTTTTTCTTGGTCACGTTTTATTCTTTCCCCATAGAAAACAACAGTATGCTCCCTTCCATTAAAATCTTTATCGCTAAAAGAAGTAATGACTTCTTCTAAAAAACTCTGATCTATGGGGTTCGCTGGCAAACTGTAGAATCTAAAATCCCTTTCAAAACGGCCATCATCAATTAATTCAAAGGCGCGGACATAATAGTAATTATCTTCATTAGCAGGGTCACTTAAAGTCAACTCGAATCTGTCTCTGACAACGGATGAGTTTGAAACGGATGGAGTATATTCCACATCAATAATCGTAGGTTTCTCAGGAACATATACAGTAGCAATTACGGGTTCCAATCCTTCTTTTTCTGCTCTGAAAGTATATTCACCTCCAGCTATAAAATTGGTGTAATCGAATTGCCAGATAGGTAAGAAAAGCCCGTCATTACTATTTGATACTAAAGTTGAAAAACCTGCAAAAATGCCTTGATCTGGCGTATTTAATGTTACATCTATATTATCTAATTCGAGGTCAGCGTAAAACAAGGTGTCTCCAAGTCCAAAACTTTGAGAAACCGAAATATACGTATCGTTACGCCCTTGAAATATCTGAGCATTGACAGCTAAAGCAGAATCATGATTTGTTTCTGAAAATTCGTTATCACTACACGATATGCATAATGTGACCACTAAAGTGAAAGAGACAAATTTTATATATTGAATGAACATCATCATTGTATTTATTGATTAAAATTTAATTTGGTAACTAATGGTAGGTAATATCGGTAATAGACTTTTTTCTTCAATATTCTGAGTTATCCCTATGATCTCTCCAGTTGTGTCGTCAGTAATTGTTTCTTTGTTTGTTTTCACATAAAATGGGTTACTTCGATTATACGTATTGTATGCTCCGATTACCCAAGTGCGTGTATACTTCTTTTTTTCTTTAGTGAACGAAAGGCTCCAATCTAATCTATGTGATGGCGACATACGAATAGAATTCTTTTGCCCCCCACTCTCTAAGAAAGTTGACCTACGCGAATTAGGAAACAACGAAGCGAATTGAAACTCAGGTGCAGTAATTGCATTGCCAGTATTATAAATCCAATTAAATGAGAGATCAATGCCTTCTTTTATTTTGTATGTCCCCGTCACTGAAACATCATGTCTCCGATCAAATCTAAACGGGAATTTTTCTCCTCCGTTTATATCTTCAAATTGTCGATTGCTCCAGCTTAGCGTATAGGCTATCCAACCAGACAGTTTCCCCTTCGTTTTTCTCAACAAAAATTCAACTCCGTATGCGTCACCAGTTCCTTGTGTTATCTCATCTTCCCATTCTTCTGGGTTTGTATTAAGTAAGGTCGTCCCTTCCACAAAGGACAGGACATTATCAAATTCTTTGTAGTATGATTCTACTTCCCAATCAAAGCTCCCATGTCTGCCTCCTATACCAATAGCATATTGTCTGCTATACTGTGGTAGTATTTCGTCAGTACTAGGAACCCATACATCAGATGGTAGATTCAAAGCTTCACTACTTACTAAATTTAAAAATTGTGCCATTGTATTATAAGAAGCTTTAATCGACAACTCATCTCTTAATAGATATCGAAGTCCTATTCTTGGCTGGAGAGAAGTGTATGTACTGTTTTCAACTTGAAATGCTGCTCCATGCAAACCTACATTCACATTCAATTTTCCAAATTTGATTTCATCTTCGACATACAAGACTACCTCATTGGCATCAGGACCTATTATCCTTCTTTGAAAACTTTTATCTTCATCACCAATCTTACGAACTGTTGTATTTGTACCTGGATTATATATATGCTTGGTATAACTCCCACCGAATTTCAAATAATGGTCTGGATGAGGTATCCAATCAAAATCAATTTTAGCTCCGAAGTCTTCAATGCCAGATGTGTAATTAATGCCATTTATCTCTTCATCTTCGAAGGTTTCATTTTCATTAATTGTATTGATCTCATAATCACTATATGTAAGCGTAGTATTGGCAAATAATTTTGGTGTGATTTCATAATTCCATCTAAATGCTGAGATGGCATTTCCCCAGTTAAATAAAGAAGTCTGTGTAGAAACTGGATCTTTGAAACCAGCTCCAAAACTATCCTTACCCCAATACCCACTAACATAAATACGATTTTTGTCATTCACTTTATACTGTAGTTTAGCATTAAAGTCATGAAAGAATAATGACGGATCAATATCCTGTTCGGTTCCTGATTGCAGTAATGGTGATAGTACTAGATCCGCGTATGTTCTTCTTCCAGATACAAGTAAAGATGCGCGATCTTTGACTATCGGACCACTTAACGTGAGCTTTGATGATATCAATCCGATAGAACCTTCTCCATGCCATTCTTGCAAATTCCCTTCTTTCATCCTAACATCAATTACTGAAGACAATCGACCACCGTATCTTGCAGGATGACCCGACTTTATCACATTAACAGATCTAAGTGCATCAGAATTAAATACAGAAAAGATGCCGAGTGCATGAGCTGGGTTATAAACAGGGACGCCGTCTATCAGTATCAAGTTCTGATCATGACCGCCTCCTCTCACATAAATGCCACTCGTGCCCTCTGAACCAGATTTAATACCTGGCAATAACTGAATAGATTTTAAAATATCACGCTCACCTAATATGACAGGAATTGCATCTAGTTTTTCTATCGCTACATTATGTTGACTCATTTGAGTTCTCTGGTGCTTTGATTTAGAACTATTTGATGTAATCACCACTTCTTCTATCATCGTGGAGCTAGATTGCATATATGCCGATTGCTTTAAATCTTCATTTAGGTTTATTTCAATTACTTTATCATGATAGCCTAAATAAGATATACTTAAATTGTGTTCGCCTGTCGGTAGAGAAAGGCTATAAAATCCATAAACATTAGTTGTTGTGCCTACTCCAGAATTCAGATCATGGATTGTAGCACCTATCAATGATTCAGAATTTTCCTTGTCATAGATATAGCCGCTTATCGTTTTAGTTGCCTTGCTTACTTTGCTATGATCTGAAACTTCTGATTTAGCCTTATAGATGATGACTTCTTGATTACGAATTTTAACGAGGAGATCTGTTTTATTTGCGATTTTGGTTAATAAAGAATGTAGGCTATCGTCATTAGCTTTTAGGTTAAGTTTTTTATTCCTTACATCGTCTGGATTATATTGAAAGTAAAACCCTGATAAATCTTCTATCGTGTTGAACACCTCTTCTACAAGGACATCTTTCCATTCATAGTTTTTTATTGCTATCGAATTTGCATCAATACTTGCTGATCGTTGTGCTCTAGTCTGTGTAGTACATAAGCATAGCACTATATATACCAAAATATACTTTGTCATTATAAATAAGTCTAATTGTTAAATTAATCTAGCAGTTTTCTCCTACTATATTTAAGGTGTTATTACCTACTTGCTCTATTGACAAATTGTAGATAATCTTTAAACTTTCGAGTATACGAGAGATGTCCTTATTAGCAAATTTTCCAGTAAACATGCAGTCTTTAAAATCACTATTATGACTAATCTTGACATCAAAGTAGTCCTCTAGTTCATCAAAAATCTTGGTCAATGACTCATCTTTAAAACTAAGTGTGTTCGTCGCCCAAAACATACTGTTGTCTATAACGTCATCAGAAACCAAAAGTCCTTCTTTATTTCTGGACACAGCGAGGTCTTTAGTAAGGATGTGTAGTTTACTTCTGCTTTCTTTTAAATCTTCCACTCTTACTTTCCCATCAATAACCTGCACATATTGGTGCTGGTCTCCTTTGTCATTAACTATGAATTTTGTTCCCAATACGGTAACCTTCATGTCTTCGGTCTTGATATTAAAAGGAGCTTCAGGATTATGCGTTACATCAAACAATGCTTTACCGCTGAGTACAATATCCCTATTGCTTTTAAAATCATTAGGGTATTTAATCTGAGCGTTTTTACTCAACCATACTTTAGAATTATCAGGTAGGGTAACTTCTTTGTTTTCGCTAGCAAGGATGGTGGTATATTCATTTGAGCTATTAACATTCAGGACGAGACCACCTAATATTAATGCAACTATAGTAAAGCAAGCTGCCATCAGATAAGGTTTCCTTTTTCTTTTTGTTAGATCAATCGTTTTGTGTGTAGTTTCAATTTTTTGCTTTGTTATTTTTAAAGCATCTTCTATATCAATATCGTCTAGCTCTTCATATGAAATTGTTCCTGTTTCATCCCATATGGTTTTTAAATCCATGAATAAATTGCTATTTCTTTCACTCTCTAACCAAGAATTAAATGCTATATTTTCTTGTGCTGTTAAGTCTCCAGTTAGCTTTTTAACAATAAGTGATTCTATATTTAAATTTTCCATGTCTTTAAGTTATTTATCATTATATAATAATGATTTTGGTTAAGATACAGTGACACTAAAATTATCGACAACGCTATTGTTATTCTTATCTGAGAATTCTACTCGGATGTCAAAAACGTCTCCTTTTTCAGCATCAGAAGGTATAATTACCACTACTGATGTACTTACAGTATTAGCGTTAGTTTCAAAATTCTCTAAGTAGTCTAATCCTAATAATTCAGATTTCAAGATTACTTGTTTAACCCCAAATTCGCTTTCGAAAATCATATCAATTCTATATTCTTCGCCTGGTGCTGCTTTTAATTCACTTCCTTCCGTAATTTCGTAGTCCAGATTAAAATCATCTGAGCATGAAGTCATTAAGGTGAAAAGTGTAAGCACCCCGAAAAAGATTTTTAATGTTTTCATATTTTTAGTTTATAATCTATTCTACTAGGATGTAGACTCATAGATTAATAACCCTAGTGAGTTTGTCAAAAAACATCAAAAAAATTTAAATAATCCACAAAAAGCAGCAAATTAGGGCTTTTCGTAACAATAAAAGTGCTTTCGTAATATGATACTCTACTGTTTTTTTGGAGATTTCGAGTCTTTCTGAGATTTCGTTATGTGTGTAGTTTTCATATTTACTCAACATGAAGACTTCTTGTGTTCGCTCAGGAAGTACTGATACAGCTCTATTTAATTTATGTCTCGTTGATTCAGTAAAGTCGATGGGTTCTAACTTCTCTTCAGCGTTTGTATTTAGCAAACCTTCTAAAGCATCATCTTCAGTGTTTGTATATTTTCGTTCTCTTTTGATCGTATCAAGGCTTCTAAAGACCACAGCTTGATTAAGATATGCTTGATGATTGAGTATGTTTTCATTTTTCTGTAATCTTCCCCAGAAGTCTACAAAAACTTCTTGAACCACTTCTTCTGCTACTGCTCTTCTTTTGGTATACCTGTAAGAAATAGACACCAAGCGTTTATAACTGTCTCTAAATAGTTTATCAAAGTATTCAGATCCAGTTTTACTCATATTTTACACCTTTAGTTAAATTCTAGTTATTAAGATTACTTTTCCAGCTATTGGACAATCTTGTCAAAAATAATTTAATTTACATGTTTAGCTTAGTTTTTGCAATGGGTAGACGAAATTCACCTTGCTGGTAAAATAAACAAACTCCTAAACAATGTTTGTTTCAACACAACTCTCCTCTTAATTTAACCATCGTTTTTTATCTGTGTTCTTCTAACAGTTTTTTTACAATCCTATTACCTTACTCCTCCTTTCTAATATAATGTTGTCTTTCCAAACGCCATTAAGTTGTCCGACTTTTTCTCGATAGCCTATTTCTCTAAATCCACATTTTTTATGTAGCATTTTACTAGCAATATTTTCTTTAAAAATACCAGCTTGTAAGGTCCAGATATTGTTCGCTTCACTAGTCTTGATCAGATTGGTTAACAGTATTTTTCCAACTCCTTTACCCCTAGCGTCTGCA
>Ga0209187_1001546_pt1 | contig 25841 bp, 22 predicted proteins | sample BantaG_FD_187430 | JGI IMG/M metagenome (GOLD analysis project Ga0209187, IMG submission 187430) | Marine algal microbial communities from Bantry Bay, Ireland - BantryBay_4 metaG (SPAdes) (version 2) | ecosystem: Host-associated > Algae > Red algae > Unclassified | place: Bantry Bay, Ireland...
TGGACAATAGAATGTAAGCCACCAATGACACTTCAGCTACCAATGGCACTTCCTTGAATTCATCTGCACGGATGCCGACGGGGACGTCGGCGCTCCCAGGCTCCTCGTTCTCATGATTTGGAGTGAACCTGAAGGGAAAGGTGTCAGACTCGTTTCACCAACAAAACACCAAGGATTGACAAAGCCACCGCGATTCGTAGGAGGATACATCAGCAAACGGAAAGTCGTGAAAATCGACTGCGGACGCGCCGCTGTAATCGACCCAATCCCTTGTGATCGGAGCCGAGAGCCAGAAGACGTGCTGATAAAATGAAAACCAACTTTTTCGCGACTAAGAAGCTGGGTGCATTACATCGACGAGCATACGCAGGCGATCCTTTCTAGGATGCCAGCATGTGCACCGCATCGATTTGGCGCTCGGTTGTTTATTCGCAAAGGAAACAATGCAAAAACAATCGAGAACGTTAAACCGGACATCGCACCGCGACCAAAAAAGCAGAGAACGCTTTACTCCGTTGAGGAGCTTCAGCTCATCATGGCCTTTCGCATCGCTGCGCCTGCGAGCCCTACTCATCGTGCTAACCACGCTAACCGCGCTAACCTTCTTCGGGTCGCTCAGCCAGCTCCAGGCCGGCTCGTATGCCCCGGCAGCAGGACAATCCGGCTCCGAAGCGATTGCATCCACCGACAGTCGCATCATCGGCTGGGCCACAAGCGTTCTCCTTTACTCCCCCGGATCAAATGTCGACCCCATGTGGCAAGACACCAGCATGGCAGTAGGCCTCGCAGAGGGAAACTCCTTCGACGTGGTTAGCCTCGGACGTGGAGGTAGCATCACGCTTCAGCTCGCGAGCCCTGTCAACGACAGCAATGGTCCCGATCTCGCCATTTTCGAAAACTCATTTAGCGATACCTTTCTCGAACTCGCCTTCGTCGAAGTCTCCAGCGATGGCGTGAACTTCACTCGCTTCCCGAGTCATTCACAAACCGCCGGTCCAGTGGCTCAATACGGCACCATCGATCCCACCAACCTCGACGGCCTCGCGGGTAAATACCGCCAAGGCTTCGGAACCCCTTTCGACCTCGCAGATGTCAACATGAGTTCCGCCCGCTACATCCGTATCATCGATATTGTCGGCAACGGAACCGCGACCGACTCACAGGGGAATATTATTTTCGACCCTTACGCCACCATTGGATCTGCCGGCTTTGATCTCGATGGCATCGCGGCCTTGCAAAACAGCGGAGGCCCTGGAGGTGGTGGTACCAACGGCATGTTCACTGCGATTGATTTTTCGATCAACCTGGATGCGAGCGGAACCCCGACCATCCAAACCTTCACCGAAGCCGGATACTTCTACAGCCTCGAATCCACCACCACCTTTGGCAGCAACGACTGGTCTGCGGTTGGTTCAGGCTGGCTAGGCAGTAACAACCTCCGCACCTGGCCGATCCCTGCCGGAGATTTCAACGCCATTCGATTCAAACGCCTGAACTTAAATTGACCCATGAAACGCGTTCACCATTCCAACATACATCGACCAAGTTCAGCGCAAGCATCCGGTTTCACCCTGCTTGAACTTCTGGTTGTCATCGCGGTCATCGCCATCATTTCCACCCTGGTCGTGCCAGCGGTTTTCCGAGGCTTGTCTGCAGCAAAAGAAGCTAAATGCATGAGCAATCTGCACGGCCTTCACAACGCAAATTTCGTTTACGCCACCGACATGGGGAGCTTTGCCCCGGCCGCCGCCGACATCTTAAGCTCGGGAAATTCCCAACGCTGGCACGGCGCACGCAGCGGCAGCAGCGGAAACTTTGACGCCAAGCTTGGTCCATTGGCCGACATCTTGGGCCCCGCCGCAACCCTCCGCGACTGCCCAACCTTCAAACCTACCCCAGATCCAAATGCCTTTGAAGCATCCTGTGGTGGCTACGGCTACAATGTGCGCGGAGTTGGATCTCAGATGTATATCCACGGCTACAATGATGAGGCCATGCAAGTGGGGATGGAGCCCGATGCCATCGCCAATCCACAGCGCACCGTTATGTTCAGTGACACCGCCTTCGGTCAGCCCTACAGCAGCCCTGATCACCTCATCGAATATTCGTTTGCTGAGGCCTATCGCTTCGTAGACGGCTACGGCAGTCCGTCGAGCCAAGCCACTCCATCCATCCACTTTCGGCATCGCGACAAAGCTCTGGTGATTTGGTGCGCCGGCCAGGTGTCCCGCGAACGCCTCGAAGTGGAAGCCTCTGCCGATCACACCAAACTAAACATCGGTTGGTTTGGCCCCGCTGACAACAGCCTATTCGACCCATACTAACCCGAGCTATCCCGCTCGGGTTCAACCTGCTAGGCAACGCCTCTCAGCGGGTTAATCGATGCTCGCCAACCCCGTTCTTCGCGATCGAAGCTAAACTAGAACCGCGCCTCGGAGAAATGTTCTTGCGAATTCAATGACCATAGCCAAAGCACAGCCATGCTTCAGACAGACGACTTACGAATTAAAGAGATCGCCCCACTCATTTCTCCTGCGATTATTGACTACGACCTCCCCAGCAACAAAGAGGTTGCCGATCTGGTCACCCAATCCCGGCAGCAGGCAGAGGCCATCCTTTCAGGCGACGACGATCGCCTTTTAGTTGTCGTTGGGCCCTGCTCGATTCACGATCCCAAAAGCGCCCTTGAATACGGCGATTGGCTCAAGGGCATGATCGACAAATTCGACAAAGATCTCCACATCATCATGCGAGTCTACTTCGAAAAACCACGCACCACGGTTGGCTGGAAAGGCCTCATCAACGACCCAAATTTGAACGGTTCCTTCGACATCAACAAAGGCCTTCGCGTCGCACGCGAACTCTTGATCGAACTCGGCTCACGCGGCATCTCAGCTGGCACCGAATTTCTCGACACCATTTCCCCGCAGTACATCGCGGACCTCATCGCATGGGGCGCCATCGGCGCGCGCACCACGGAATCACAAATCCACCGCGAGCTTGCCTCTGGGCTCTCCATGCCGGTCGGCTTCAAAAATGGCACCGGTGGCTCAACCCAAATCGCGCTCGACGCGATTGGCGCGGCTGCGAATCCACATCACTTTCTCTCGGTGACCAAGCAAGGCGTTTCTGCCATCGTCACCACCACTGGAAACACCGCCTGCCACCTCATTTTACGTGGCGGCAAATCAGGCCCCAATTACAGTGCCGACGATGTTGCCGACGCCACTAGCAAACTTAAGGCAAGTGGCTTGTCGACCAAAGTCATGATCGATTGCTCACACGGCAATTCGCTCAAAGATTTCAAGAACCAACCCAAGGTTGCCGAGGAGCTTTGCCAGCGCATGGCCAAAGGCGATAAAGATATTGCGGCCGTCATGGTCGAATCCAATCTCGTCGAAGGCAATCAAAAGCTAGCCGGCACCTTAGACGAGATGGTCTATGGTCAATCCGTGACCGACGCCTGCGTCTCCCTCGAAACCACAGAAGAGATGCTGGCTGCGTTTGCCCAAGCCGTACGCGACCGCCGAACCGCATAACCCGCTCATTCGCTAAGAACAGCTTGGCATGGCGGAGGCGAGACAAAGCGCAAAACCGACCCTCTGGTTTCGCATCGTAGACGGCATGATGCGGCGCCGAGCTGACAAGCTCTGCAAACGCCTCGCTCCCTTGCTTGACGCGACCCTCGGTTCAGCATCCAGCACCAGTATGTCCATCATCGATGTCGGTTGCGGCACTGGCCATAACGCCTGCGCCCTGCGCGCCGCCCGCCCAGACCGTGGCATCGAGCAATGCGATGTGAGTGATTTTCAATACGCCGATCCGCGGGTTCAAACAGGTCGCATCGAAAACAACCGGCTCCCCTACCCCGATGCGGCCGCGGACGCAGCCCTCCTGCTTTACGTCCTGCATTACTGCCCAGACCCCAAGGCGCTGCTAGGTGAAATCCAACGCGTCAGCCCACGCCTGATTCTAATTCAATCCGCGGTGACTCAATGGCAGGGGCATGCGGTGCTTTGTTGTCGCGAGTGGATCATGGGACGAGGTGGCTTCCGCATCGCGCAACGCCTAGCTGGTATTCCTGGGAATCATGAGGCGCTTCGGCCGGCGCGACGCTACACCCGCGAAACGCTCCTAGCCGAACTCGCAGCCACGGGTTGGCAAGTCCGTCACCACGCCTACGCACCCTGGCCAGGCTGCGGGCTGAGTCGCGACGTCCTGGTTTTGGAAGCGAGTCCATCACATGGATGAGCCGGTACAATCAAACCGCCCCCAGACTGAAACGAGCCCGATGATTTCTGTCATCATTCCGGCTCGGAACGAGGCCCGAGATATCGGCAAAACATTGGCGGCGATTTTACAGGCCGCGGCCACCACCCCCGAGATTGCGCTCGAAGTTCTCTTGATCGACAATCTCAGCACCGACGAAACCGCCGAAATCGGCCGCTCCTTTGCCCCTGTCGTCGAGGTCATTTCCTGTCCCCGCCTGAAGGCTCCCTGTGCCCGCAACGAAGGGGTGCTCCACGCCAAGGCCAACGTTTATCTCTTCGTCGACGCCGACACCCTGATCCCCGAAACCTGCCTGCCAAAGATCTGGGCCTTCGCGCAGCATCATCAGGTTGGCATCTTCGGGATCGACGGCGAGGGACGCAGCATGCGCTCCCGACTGTGGTGGTGGTTTTGGAACACGGTTCGCCACCTGCCACTGGCTCACGCCAAAGCCCTGCCCGCCTTCATGTTTTGTACACGGGAAGGATTCGATCGCTTTGGCCCCTTCGACGAAGAGGTGCAAATCGGAGAAGAGTGGCCGATCACCGCACGCTGCTGGAAACAAGCTCGCAAACAATTTGTCTACGACACCAGCCTGCGAGCCATCACCAGCGACCGACGCATGGAGCTTCAACCCTTCGGCTACAGCAAAACCTTTTTCAAATACGTCTGGGCCATTCTCCATAAAAGCGGGCGCATCGAATACGAAGATCGCTACCGCTAAAGCCGTTAAGCCGAAGAAGACAGGCCTACGTAAAATTGGGTTGCCACACCTTGGTGGCTACCCGCGCCAGAGTGAAAAGACGTTCGCGATTTTTTGGAAGAATTCTGAAAAAATCAGGGTGATTATTATTTCCGGTTCGATGCACGACCCAAATCAAATAGTCGCCCCACCTAGTGTCGCTCCCAGTAAAGCTTCGATACGGAGACGAATTCCTTGGTGAATGGATATAAACTTGTGCGTAGGGCACGGAACATTGATGACCCGATTCCAAAAGCACATTCCAGTCAAGGGCTTGCACAGGCTCAGCAGAGGAGGCAACCTAAAAATAACCCAGAAAGCGGACGACTAAAAAGAAAAGATAAATAAAGCCGCCGAGAGCGATGATAGTCGCGATATACAGCAAAACGTATATGCGTAGGATATACGCTCCAGCCCCACCAATTAATTCCGACCGAGATCGCGGATAGTAAGTGCCGTCGGGCATCGCCAGATCAGATTCCGATTGCCGTATCGTTTTGGGCCAAACACTATATTCATCAGGCACGATGGCATCTAAGATCGCGTGGCCATCCCAATTTTGAAGGTCCATCACTTTGACCCGCTCATCGATTGCGACCGGAGACTCCCAATCCATCACCCCTTGATTGGCAAAGGCGGTGGCCCAAAAATCCAAATTATGGGTTTCGGGGAGAGGTTTAAAAAAGTCCGCGAGTTCGATTATTTCCGAAGCCAACGCCACTTGTGATTCACGCATGTGAGGCGGGAGAAGCGGGAAGACCATGTCGAGAAGATAGGCGCAGAGCTTAGGGTTCCGGAGTGCTAGACGTTCCGTGAGGCGACAAATGAAAACAATGGTGTCCGAACTGCTGTACGCTTCAGGGCTCCGGAGAATCTCATTTGCCAGATCACGTTTGACCCGCTCCGGATCCTCTAACTCGTAGGCACGAAGCCAATGCCGGGCCCGGTTGGCTTGGCCCAGCCTTAGATCTTGAGCGACCACTTCCCAAGAGACTGGAGGCTCGACTTTCTCCGCCTTCTCAGTTCCTGACGTATCGGCAGCAAAGACTGTGTCATCAAAGCCAGTAACCTCTTTCCAAACAGTTGGGTCATCCGAAACGGGCTCAACCTGAGGAATATCGAAAGGAAGCGGATCATTCGATGATCTCGGATCCTGTTGATCCTGAATTGAAAGTCCCAACGAAGCCGATAGATCCTCCTGGTTTCCCCATTGGTCGTTTTCATCCCGCCATGCCAATTCGCCTAGTGCCTCTTGATAGGCCCCGTGAACTCTGGCAAAGCCTTCCGGATCCTCGTCAGGACGATGCTGCTTCAGTAACTTTGCATAGGCCCGCTTCACGGAACACGCGTCGGCGCTCTCCCATTCCAATCCCAATATTTCCCAACAGTTCATGATCACTCAGAATGAAAGCGCTTAGCTGCTCATCTGATCTTCTCCTCTAAAATAGGGATTCATAAACGCATCCAGCTCAGCGCCCAAGAGATCGATAAGGCCGGGTTCCTGAGCTTCCAACGCGGCTTCAAAATCGTTTAGCAAATGGTCTAGAATGTCACGGGACTGCCCCAAAAGCTCTTTAAATAGCCGTTCAGCGCGAACCAATCGGGCGCGATTTGCAACAAAATCTCTTGGGTGCACCTTCAAGGGTGCTAAGCACTTGATGGCCGCTGCGATCTCCTTTTCGCTCATCTGCCCTGTCCGGTCTTGAAATACCTTAGAGGTCGTCGATTCCTGCTGTAGGTTGATAATTTCGACCTGAAGAATTCCGTTCATATCGTAGGTAAACCGAACATCAAACTCTCCCGGATGCTTTTGTCCCGGCCGCGCTATCAACCCTCTGACCGTGAGACTACCAATCAACCGATTGTCTGTGACCATACGCGCCTCTCCCTGGTAGACCTTTACTTCGACCTCATCCTGACTTGGGTGCATGGTGCTGAAGCGTTGCACCCGGCTTGCCGGCAAGGTGGTATTACGATCAATCAACGGGGTAAACCACCCTCCGCGCACGTCAATGGCAGATTGCCGAGCCGTTTCGATTCCTAGAGTATGGGAGCTAACATCTGTCAGCACGAGATCCTGCACGGCTTCGTTGCGATGACAGAGCGCGGATTGAATCGCAGCTCCCATGGCGACCACTCGATCGGGATCCACTCCTTTATTTGGGGCTCGACCCAACTCGGTTTGGATGAACTGGGAGATCACCGGCATCCGACTAGCGCCACCGACGAGAAGAATATCCTCAAGCTGATCGGGAGTAACCCTGGCATCGCGCAGACAGCGCCGAACCACTTGCCGGATTTGACCCGAAAAGGTCTCTGAAGCTGCAGCAAGATCTTCGCGAGTCAGTTGGATTTCTTTCCCAGCCCACATCACCGTAGCGGCTTCGAAGGTGGCCAACTGCCGCTTAGCAACTTCCACTTTTTGCCGAAACACGAAACGCTCCTGATCCGGAATCTCGAGCTGGTGCTCTAGGATTAAGACAGAGCAAAGAGCATCGGTGTAGTCCTCCCCACCCAGGCGGCTTTCGCCAGCCGAAGATTTAATCTCCACCACTCCATCAAAAACTTCGAGCAACGTGACGTCGAAGGTTCCGCCGCCAAGATCAAATACCAGCAACAAACTTTCCCGGTCGGGGTTTTGATAACCGAAAGCTAGTGCGGCCGCAGTTGGCTCATTGATAATTCGGGTGACCTTGAGCCCAGCGATGTTCGCAGCATCTACCGTGGCCTGGCGCTGACTATTATGAAAATATGCCGGCACGGTAATCACGGCTTCGGTGATGGTTTCACCGCAATCGGCCTCCGCGATCCGGCGCAGCTCACGCAAAATCGTTGCTGAACATTCGGTCGGTGACCATTCGCGATTGCCAAAGGTATAGGTGGCTGGTGTGCCCATATCCCGTTTAAAAAAAGCCATGCCCGCGTCGGGTGTTAATACAAGCTGGTCGCGGGCTGACCGACCAACTAAGATCGACCCGTCGGGAGCTAAAGCAACCGCGGAAGGCGTTAGATCGTCGCCCAACTCGTTTCTGATGATTCGTGGACCATCTTTGCCAAGCTGTGCCACCAAACTATTGGTTGTTCCTAGATCAATTCCTATTTGCATACTTGCTCCCTCCGTGGAGAGAAAGGAGCTATCAAGCAGGGAGAAACGCGTCAAGAACGAGGGTCTTTCATATCCTTGACCGCGGATCGCTACCGCTAAGGCCGTTGAGCCCGATGATAAACTTCGGCCGGTTTTATCACAGCTCCTGGTGACCACGGGGCCTATACTGAATGTATGAGATATATCATCAAAGAGAAGGTCTGGAGTCTGGGAGATACATTCAACATTTTTGACGAACACGAAACCCCGGTTTTCCAAGTAAAAGGGAAAGCTATCTCGTGGGGAAACAAACTGTTTTTTCAGGATATGGACGGCAACGAATTGGCCTACATCGCGCAAAAATTTGGCTTCAAACCCAAATACAGCATCGAACGCGATGGCGAAGTCTTCGCTGAAATGGTGCAAGAATTCAGGTGGTTCAAAAAGGAATTCACCTTAGATATCCCGGGGCCAAATGACTACTCGATTAAAGGAGAATTTTGGAAACACAACTTCGACTTCATCCGCTTCGACCGTGTGGTGGCTCATGTCTCCAAAAAAGCGTTCAGCTGGGCAGATAGCTATACGGTGGATATCGATGACGATGAAGACGATATCTCGATTTTATGTGCCTGCATCGTGATCGACAAAATTCTCGACGCCTCAGACAGTAGCTCGATCTCGATCAACGATGATTAAGAATCAACAGCTTGCCATTCCGAAGTAACCGTCCTTTGTCAAAAAGGATTGTGGCTTTAAGGGCGAAACCCGAAATTTTTCAGGTGAGGGTTGAGTGGCAGGAATTAATATAGGGGCCGACTAATCGAGCGACAAAGCGTGGAGCAAAGGAACCTCATACACCAAAGCAGTGGCCTCGATCACCGCTTCGCGATAGTCCCGCAGCTCGCGCCCGCCTCGGACCGCCAACAGTTCGGCTGTCTTTTGGGCAATCGATTGATGCAACGGAATCAGCACCACATGCTCATGCACAAAGTCATTGATTCTCTGACGCGCGGTTTCGTCTCCCGCTTCCTCGAACAAAAGCTGCTCATAACTGCACATACTCATGAACATTTTACGAGGTGGTGGGGTCGTAGAGAGCAGGTCACGAAAGGCGTCGGTGTGGTACAAAGCATCCATGCTTCGGTGCTACCCCAGAGTCCCTTCCCTTGCAATCCTCGGTTGATTCGGTAAAAGTATACAATGAGTACGCCACGAAATGTTTTGGTTCTCCTCAGTGGAGGCATGGATTCGGTCACCGCTTTGTACGAGGCGCAGGCGAATCCGGAATGGGAGGTCAAGGCCGCGCTTAGCTTTGATTATGGGTCGAAGCACAATGCTTGCGAGATCCCTTTTGCCATCGAACATTGCCAGAAGCTCGGTATTCCGCATCAGCGGATCGCCTTAGATTTCATCCATCAGCTTTTTCGCTCGGACCTTTTGAAAACCGGTGGTGAGATTCCCGAGGGACATTATGCGGCGGAAAACATGAAGCAAACCGTGGTCCCGTTTCGAAATGGCATCATGCTCTCCATCGCGGCCGGTTATGCGGAAAGCTTGGAGTTGAATGGTTTGGTGATTGCGGCCCACAGTGGCGACCACGCGATTTACCCCGATTGCCGTGAGCCGTTTATGAAAAACATGGGCGAAGCGATCCAAGCCGGCACCTATGTGGATGTGGAGTTGATCCGCCCTTTTATTGCCATGAGTAAAACCGAGATCGCGGCTCGCGGGGCTGAACTTGGGGTTGATTTCTCGCGCACCTGGTCCTGCTATAAAGGTGGGGAGACTCACTGCGGAAAATGCGGCACCTGTGTGGAGCGGCGCGAAGCCTTTATCGACGCGGGGCTCAGCGATCCCACCGACTATCTTGCTGAAGACCCACTTCCTAATGCCCCGACCATTTAGCCCGCATATTTCATAATCCTGATTCTGGCACAGTTGGAAATGAGCCGCGAAGCGGTGGTAATTGATCGCCATGGACCCGAGTCCATGGATTCGTTGCGGAAAATTTCAGAGTCGCAACGCGACGGCATTGACCAGACGGGTCGCCGTAAGTAGCTCCTTTAATGACGTACCCCGCCTCGAATAGCACCGCGGGATGCCGCGTATTAGCACATCGGATGACTGGAAGCCGGTTCGGCTGGAAGGCAAAGGATCGAGCTGCAACTTGTTTGTTTCAGATCCGGAATCTGCAGATCAAACGGATGCCTTCGCAACCGTATTACGCTTAGGGTTTGAGCCACTTGAGTTCGACTCCGATCATCCCGCCTGGCTCTACGTCGAGGGTCAGCTTGCTCGAAGGGAGATTGGAAATAACGGCGGATACGGTTTCGCCCTGCCCAGCTGCGACCTCTTGGGAATTTACCCGTAGAATCCAATTGGGTGCGTTGGTGGCGAGGGTTAGGGCCTGCAGTTCTAGCCCGACAGCTGACTCTGGCACCTCGAGTTTCAGCGGATCGCGGCGATTCCATTCGTGTAGCCTCGGGGAGATTGATGCTGCAACCGCTGGAGTAAGGCGGACCATTTCTTCGTTGCGTTCCGGATACACTCGAAAGAACTCTGCTTCTTTGGAGCTGGCATGCCAGACCAATAAGTAGACATCGCGATCGGGGAACAGGGCATAAGTAGCGGCATTTTTGGGATAGCGGTTGCGCACATAGATGACCTGACCCGAATGTAGGTCGGTCGCATTACGACGGAAGCCTTCCTGAAAGACCCCGTTGCCAGCCAGCCATTTTCCGTCCCAACTATCCTGCATGAGAACCAAAGATTTTTGCTCGGGCTGGCTCTGGTCGCGCAAACCGAATTCTGACTCAAAGGTAGCCAAGGGCGGCACCGCGTTTTTAAAACCAGCATGATAGGAGGACAAGGTGGCGGGAATGCTTACGAGCACCCCAAAGCATAAACAGGCGAGCAGGAGACCGGTGGCCCAATCGTGGCGCCTTGTTTTGGCATCACTCCCCGCGCTCCAGAGAACCCCACGGGCAACGAGAATAAACACACCGGGTAAGGCGGAAAACAGGTAGCGCCCGGGAAAGTACACTTCGTAATAGGAGACAGCGGCATGCAGGGCCAAGAGGGCCCACATGGGAAGCAGGAGCCAGGCCGCAAGCCAGCGGCGCTGGGGAATAAAACCAAGCAGCACGAGACAGAGCATGGGAATCGGCCAGCCCAAGCCTTGCCGGTTGATCACCATCACCCGCTCCAAGCTCCGCCGCCATCCTTCGGCCACGGTATGGAACTCATCAAAGCCAACTCGAGTATCTGCTGTCACCACCAAACTATGGCCGGAGGTGAAGGCATCGCCAGTGGTCAGGTGATAGTAACCAAGCAAGAGCGCAACGAAGGCGGCGGCCACCGCGCCGGCGATGAGCACGCCTTTCCACGCGCGGAGGGCAGCACGCCAACAGACGATCACCCCAAGTGCGATGCAGATCCCAATCAAGAGGGCTGAGGTTGGCCGAACCAAAAAGGCCATACCCATGCTCGCGCCGGTCAGCAAACCCAAGCCGATGGAGGAGACCCAACCCTGCGGAGAAAGAAGGTAGTCTGCATGTCCATCCGTGTCTGCTTTGTGGTCGTTTGGAATTCGGAGAATTTTTCCCGTGCCTAAATAGCAGAGTCCCAAGCAGACGGCCGAGGCGTGATGGGAATACCAGGTGCCGCCGAGCAGGAGCACCAGCGGGGAAAAGAGGCTGATGCCCGAGGCGAGGCGACCGACCGATTCTTGAAAAAAATCGCGTCCGATCCGGTAGATCACGATGGCAAGAAACCCGCCAAGGACGGGGTTGACCAACCAAGGGAGATTGAGCCAAGCCGCAGGCACCCAAAGTGCGGCCCAACCCGGCGGGTACATGCTACACCAGAGGTCGACCCCATAATCTTTGGAGAGAATGGCGAACATGTGAAACAGTTTGGCTGGAGGACTAATCCCGGTAACGCTTCCCTCGGAAAAGAGACGAGCTTGAAACCACATCGACTCCGCATCGGCGGTTCCGGGGAGCCGATTAAAGACGCATAGAGCGACTGCGGCCTGAGAAACAAACGCGAGGAAAAAGAGGCCAAGCTGCCATTGACGTGAAGACCGCTTCGACAACCAGCTCCGCCCGGCCTGCGTGATTCCTGACCGCGTGAGACCAATGCCGACGGCCAGCGAAATCGCAAGGTAGCTGGCCGTTACAAGCGACGATAGTGATCCCGGCAACCAGTCTTTCGGCGCGATCGCGAGCAAGACCAGAAGCCCGAGGGGCAGAAGAAAAGGGAGCATTAAAAAACGCGAAGCAAGATGGGAATTGATGAAGGCAGGCTGGGAAGGGAAAGAGGGCTAAGAGGCCTACGCGTTACGAGCAGCAATCCGTTTTTCGTAAAAGAGCCATGCCGCCACGGTTTTAGAATCCGTGATCTGACCATTCAAAATCATCTCAACCGCTTCCTCTGCCGTGAGCAAGAAGGCCTCCACGTTTTCGTCTTCGTCCGGATTGGTTTCGCCCTGCTCATCTACGGTTGCGAAATAGAGTTCGATTTTTTCTTCGATGTAGCCGGGTGAGGGATGAATCCGACCCAGGTATTCGATATCGATCGCGGTGTAACCGGTTTCTTCGGTTAACTCGCGCTTGGCACATTCCATCGGGTCTTCACCCGGATCGAGCGTGCCTGCGACGACCTCGGTGGTAATGTGTTCGATCGCTTTGCGATACTGCTTCACAAAAACAAACTTTCCATTGGCGTGTTGGGCCACGACGCCTACCGCACCTGGATGTCGAATGATATCGCGAATCGACTCGCTACCGTCCGGCATCCGCACTTGGTGGCGTTCAAGATCAAAGATTCGACCTTTGAATTCTGAAGTAAAGCTGATGGTTTTTTCTTCCATAGTGGCTTTTGCATAATCGAACCACCAAAGTTCGCAAGGTGTTTTAGATAGAAGAGTCGGTCGAGAGTAGGTAGGGAGTCGGTCGAGAGTAGGTAGAGAGTAGGTACAACGGGTTAATCCCGTTTCGACAAACCCGGATTGAAATCCGCAGAGGAAGTGATGCGCCGCAGGCCAAGGAGCGGCGGTTTCCAACCGCCGACAGTGGAAACCATCTCGGTTGAAATGACCTATCTAGTTAAAAGCCGACCTTCAGGCCCAGGGAGACGCTCTGGGCCTGAGGTGTCTAAAATTTGCAGCGTTGTAAGCGTGATTCAACCAGTAGTATGCATTAAACCCGCACGTAGAGTGCTCTACGATTCGATGTGGCCAGAACCAGGGTGCTGCCTTGGGCCATCTGAAATCCGCACCGTTGGTGCTTTACATCTAAGGCAAGGGATTTTGTCACTGAGATAAACGATGTGTCCTCAATAGTACTTGGTTAAGCCATGGGCTCCGTAAGGACCACAGTTCAAATGGCGTGAATCGAGTCCCGGCAAGGACGGCAAAAGTCGCGCGCATCCAGCGTGTCTGCGGTTTGAGGGTTGCGGTTTTTTGGCAGTCGTGGCAGGCAAAAGGCGTGAGTGTACCAAAATTAAAAAATGATCGTCTTTTAAAAGCCTGCCGTCGTGAAGCGGTGGATCGGGCTCCCATTTGGCTCATGCGCCAAGCCGGCCGCTACATGCCAGAATATCGTGCGCTCCGCGCCAAGCATACCATCCTCGAGATGATTAAGGCTCCCGACCTAGCAACCGAAGTGACCCTGCAACCCATCGACGCCTTTGGCATGGATGCGGCGATTATTTTCGCCGACATTTTGCCCCTGCTCGAAGCGATGGATTTGGATCTAGAGTTTATCCCTGGCACCGGGCCGGTGATTCACAATCCGATTCGTCACACGGATGACATCAAACGCTTGGTGCCAGCTGACCCGGAAGAAAAACTCTCCTTCACCATAGAAGCGATTCGCCAGACCACGCAGGCCCTCGATGGTCGCGTGCCGTTGATCGGCTTTTCGGGTGCTCCATTCACCTTGGCCTGTTACGCAATCAATGGCGGCGGTTCAAAGGACTGGCTCATTCCAAAACAATTTATGTACGAGCAACCCGAGGCCTTTGCTGCCTTGATGGATCAGCTCACCGAGGCGGTAGCGGCCTACATGGTGGCTCAGGTCAAAGCGGGGGCTCCTGTGGTTCAACTCTTCGACAGCTGGGCCGGCATCTTGTCGCCAAAAGATTATCGCCGCTGGGTTCTGCCTTCCGCTACGAAAATTTTGGCGGCCGTGAAAGAGGCGGATCCGAAGGCGCTGACGATTCACTTCGCTACTGGCAGCGCCGGCATTTTGCATCTTGTGAAGGAAGCGGGCAGCGATGTGGTCGGGGTCGATTGGCGTGTAGACATCAAGCAAGCGTGGGATGGGATCGGACACGATGTCGCAGTGCAAGGCAATATGGATCCAGCCATCTTGCTCGCCCCCAAAGAAGACGTTTGCAGCACCGCGCGTGAAATCGTCGACTCTGTGGGCGGACGCCCCGGCTACATTTTCAACTTGGGGCATGGGATTCATAAACAGACCGACCCTGAAAACGTCCGCGCTTTAGTGAATGCGGTCCAGCAGACCAGCTAACGGTAGCCTGACGCAGTTGCTTCATGAAACCGGTGCAGATCATTGGTGGTGGCATGGCGGGGATGGCTGTGGCCTACGCCCTGCAAAAGCGTGGCATCCCTTATCGCCTGGTTGAGGCCGGTCCCAGGCTCGGGGGAAAAATACGTACCGAAGCGATTGACGGATTTGTTATGGAGGCGGGGCCAGATTCCTTCCTCACGGAAAAACCGGAGGGCTTGGATCTCTGCCGTGAACTCGGATTGGAAGCGGATTTCATCCCATGCAATGAGCAGAACCGAAAAGTTCAGCTCTTGCATGACGGAGAGCTGATCCCTTTCCCGCAGGGTTGCCGGCTTTTTATTCCCACCGACGAAGCCCTGTTTCGCGAGACCGCACCGCTCAGTCCAGCAGGGCTTAATCGGGCTTTGGACGAAATCAATCTTCCTCCCGCTCCGCCCGCCTCAGGTGACGAATCGTTGGCCTCGTTTGTCCGTCGGCGCTTTGGACCGGAAGTACTCGACCGCATCGCAGCTCCGATTTTAGCCGGAATTTACGGGGCAGATCCCGAACGTATGAGCATGGCAGCGACCTTTGGGCGACTGATGAAGTTGGAGGAAAAACATGGCAGCCTGATGCAAGCCATGGCGGTTGCGCCCAAACGCCCATCTGTGGCTGGCGATCGCCAAGGAATTGAAAGCGATCGCGGTGATAAACAGGACCACCGCACGAAGCAAATAGCGAAGAACAAGCTCAGTTCGGTTTTCACCAGCTTGCAGCACGGCATGGGGCAGATCACCGAAGCGCTTGAAGCCCACTTAAGCGGCGAGATCCAGTTGAACACCCGAGTGGATACCCTTTCCGCGCTGGACGAATCCGATCAGGTGATCATCGCCCTTCCTGCGAATCATGCGGCCCACATTCTGTCAGCTCCTGCCCCTAAGACCAGTGAGCTTTTGAAGCAACTCGATTTCGCCAGCACCGGCACGGTTTCTTTCGCGTTTCACGAGTTACCAGATCATCCCCAAGGCTTTGGTTTCATGAGCGCGTTGAGCGATCCCTCACCATTGGTCGGGTGCACCTGGACCTCAAACAAGTTTGATCACCGTGCCCCAACCGGCGGCTTTTTATGTCGGGCCTTTATCGGCGGGCAGAAGCAACCCGAGCTGCTTGAAGAAAGCGACGAGATCATTGTTGAGCGCTTACGGCAGGAGCTTGATCGCCTCTGCGGTTTGCGCGCGACCCCAGATTTCGTTCGCGTCGCCCGTTGGACCCAAGGCAACCCGCAGTACCGGGTGGGACATCACAACTGGGTCGAGTCGGTAGAACGGCAACTCGCGGAAGAACAGCCTCAGGTTCATCTCTGTGGAAGCTCGTTTCGAGGCATTGGCTTATCGGACTGCGTGCGCGAAGCCAACGCGTTGGTCGAACAGGTGTTTGAGCTGTAAACTATATTGCTTCGACCGCACAGGCCTGATTGTAGCTCGGAATTCATTCCGAGTCTGTCGGGGCGGAATTCGTTTCGCCGATATTCTGCTTGAGAAGGAATCGGTTCACGGGAGAAATCCCGTTCTGATCCCCTCCGGGTTATATGATAAACCAGTGTTCCTAACGAAACGTGCACTTCAAAAATTTTGACCTTTCCCTTGGCCTTCGGCGATTTATTTTCCGGGCCTTCGGGTTCTCTTTCACCGTCCTCGGATGGGGACGACGACATATAGCTCGGGGTTGAACGAAGCCGAGAAAACCGCGGTAACATGGACCGCGCCCCGGAGGTGGCGCACGCCTAAACCCAAGGCAAACCAGTTATCGAAAGGCACGTTAGGGCAGGATGATGTGAGAAGCTTTTTCGTGCGCCCCGCTGGGGCGCCGTTGCGCAGGATCGGTCAAAGGGGCCATATCAGAACTCGGAATCCGTGGAATTCGAAAGTCTGAAACGAGGATGCTGAAAGCATCAAACATAAAAGCCCCAGGCTTCAGCCTGGGGTTTCAGAGCGTGCACCCATACGTGCTGAAAGTACGCGGGAAGGGTTAAACGATGACGCATTATTCCCATGCCCATATCTTTTATTTTCAACCAAAGGGCGAGAGCCAACAATGGCAGGTGGGTTATGGTTGGCTTCGTGTAAGTCCGAAAAGATACTGATCTAATATCCGTCTATATCGAACATCAGGCCGAGCAACATCAAGTGCCCCCCTTTCAAGACAAGTTTCGGAAATTTCTAACAACCTATCAAATTGAACATGATGAACGTTAGCTGTGGGGCTAACGGATAGGTAGCTCAACGTTCTGGCGTACTTTCAGCACGCAACGGATTGCACACTCCAAACCCCAGGCTGAAGCCTGGGGCTTTTAAGTTCGATGCTTTCAGCATCTTATTCGGATATTCGAAACAAGGACTCAACCGATTGTTTGTGAGCTTTGATACAGCCCGCTATGAGGCGTGACCCCCTCCGTGGAGCTCAACAGGATAAATCCCGTTCCGACAAACACGGATTGAAATCCGTGCTACCCGACTTCGCGAACCCCAAGTATGTGTGGCAGAATTTCCGCCTCGCCAAACGCCTACGGAGTTGGCTTTATTCATGCATGAATCGATCGGCCTCCTTTATCGCCTGCCTGCTGATTGGCAGTAGTCTTCCATCCATCTCAACCGCCCAAACGAAAGCCGAAAAAACGCCCTTGGTGAATCCGGGGATGAAGATTGTTTCGGCCGCGCGTTCACAAATTGGAAAAACGGTCTACTACGACCCGAGTTATGTGGGACTCGCCTATCCAAACGGGGATGTTCCGATGGACCGAGGAGTCTGCACTGACGTAGTGATTCGTGCTCTGCGAAGCGGGGTAAAACAGGACCTGCAAAAAGCGCTGCACGAGGACATGAAAGCTAACTTTTCGACCTACCCAAATAACTGGAACTTGAAGCGTCCGGATAAGAACATTGATCATCGTCGGGTGCCGAACCTTGAGGCCTATTTCAAGCGGCAGGGCTTCAACCTGAAGGTGACTCAAGATGCGAAAGATTATCTACCCGGTGATCTGGTGACCTGTAGCGTGCCACCGATTCACATCATGGTGGTGAGCGACAAACGCTCGGCCGACGGTACCCCGCTGGTGATTCACAATATTGGCTCAGGTACCAAAGAAGAAGATCGCCTGTTCAGTTTTAAGCTCCTCGGGCATTATCGCTTGAAGTAGGCCTTCCCGTTCGCGGAACAGATCCCGGAGGAATCAAAGAACGTTAGCCGGTGGTGAAGGTTGCGGAACCACCTGGACACTGCATGCAAGAAGAGCAGTGCCGGAGCGGGTGGCAGAGGGGCGCATTCTTACCCCGGGCTTATCGGTGGTTCTGTTGCACTTCACCACCGGCTATGTTCTGTTTCCCCTCCGGAAGATTTGACCCGGCAAGCCAATAAGATTCAAGAGGGATCCAAGGCCTGTATCACCTTCCACGGCCTGAGATTTAAGGGCCGTCTCTAAAGCCCGTTGGTTCGGTTCCTTCTCCAAGCATCTGTCGGTGTAATGAGCTGGATAAAAATGAGCACAAAAAAACGAGCCCCTCGAAAGGGACTCGTTTATACAATCAGTTTCCTGAAAGATGCTTAGCGAGCGCTTACGCCGAGTGCATTAAGGAAATTGTAGGTCAAAGATCCTTGTGGCAAGTTTTTGTCAGCTTGGAACTTACGGATCGCTGCAGCAGTTTTAGGAGAAGATTTCCCGTCAATTGCGCCTGGATCGTATCCGCGTGCTTTCAAAGCGTTTTGGATTTCAGTGATCACGTCAGCTGTAACGTTCTGTTTGCAGAGAACTTTACGCCAAGCCATGCTGCTAGGCTGAGTCATTACGCGTTTTTCAACGGTTTCGAACTGAGCAGGAATGTCTACGCTACGAGTCGTCGCAGGACGAACGAGCTTTTGAACTTTCATGGTCTGGTACTCTTCTGGAACTGGCACCGAGCGAGTCGTTGGAGGCTGAGTCATAACCGTTTTCTTAACCGTGGTGTACTCAGCAGGAATGGTTTCTTCTTTGCTGGTAGCTGGGGTTTTGAGAACTTGACGAGTAACCGTGCGGTACTCTGGTGGCTCAGTTACGAGGCACATGATGTCGCCAGCTTGGCCTTCAACTTGCTCGAGAGGATCCGCGCCAGCTTTCCAGTAGGTGCGACCTGGCTTGACCAAAACTTTTTCAGTTACGGTTTCGTAGGTTGGAGGAATGGTGACGATGGTTGAACGTGAAGGACGAGTCATGACTTTGACGTCACGGGTTTCGTATTTCGCAGGAACCGTTTCGAGGCGAGTAGACGCTTCGCGGATAAGAACGCGCTCTTCAGCCCACTCGTATTCAGCAGGAACAGGCTCAAGACGTGAGCTTGGTGGTTTAACCATTACTTCTTCAGTGATGACGTCGTATTTCTCTGGAATCGTCAATCGAACGTAGCAAACACCTGGCTCAGGGTTTGGAGGAAGCTGGTTACCATCGCTGTAGGAAGAAGCGGAGTAAGAAGGAGCAGAGGCAGTAGATGTACGTTGGTACGTGCGAGCGACTGGAGCTGCAGCTTTGACGTTAGGAGTTACATCCCGTTTGCCAATGCGTGGAATTAGGCGAAATTTTGGTTTCGCTTCGGTTGCTGCACTTTTAGTTGTACCACGACGGTATACTTCACTCACAGAATCAGATGCTGCTTTGTAGCCAGCATCAACGTCGGCTTGAACTGTTGGAGCAACAAATGCAGCTCCCGTACCCAAGATCATCGAATATACGATTTTCTTCATTTTATTTTCCTTCCTGTTATAAAACAGATGTTTATTATTTTATGTTAAATTTTTGACCCGCCAATTTTAGCAACAATGGTCACCTATTGGTAGATAAGACGCGTTTCTACGATATTTTTGTCACGCGCAAGACAAAAAAAAGAAAATTCATTTAACCGCACATGAGAAGTGCCTGCTGAACCGCCTCTGGGAAAACAGCTTGCACATCTGCTTCGATTCTACCAGCAACCATTGGCATTCCGTCATGATGGGTCGGGCCTTGGTTGATTATGTGGTATGGAACGCCATTTCGCGCCGCAAAGATGGGAAACGTTGCTGCAGGCGTAACGCTTAAAGTCGATCCGAGCGCGATCACCAAATCACAGGCCAATGTCGCCTTTTGTGCCTTTTCGAGGTCTTTTTCCCGTAAACTCTGCCCAAAGCTGATCACCGCAGGCTTCCAAAACCCTCCACAGGCACATAGTGGGCAGGGCGTGTCGGGTTTATAGCTGAGGTAAAAAGGCTCCGCCGGTTCAAAGCGACCACAGCTCATACATTCGACCAAGCGATTGCTTCCATGCAGTTCAATCAAGTGATTTGTCGATAATCCAGCCATGGCGTGGAGCCCATCGATGTTTTGCGTGGCACAGGCTTCGAGCTTGCCCGCTTCTGCCAAGGAACAAATCGCCTTGTGAGCTGGCGTGGGCTCTGCTTCAGCAAAAGATACCCAATCTTCGGACTTTTGCTGCCAATACTCACGACGTTTAGATTCATCTGCCATAAAATCATGAAAATCGATTGGTTTTCGGGTTTTCCACAGCCCTTGTGGTCCCCGGTAGTCAGGAATTCCACTTCCGGTAGAGATACCGGCCCCAGTGAATATTAAAATATGGTGCGCATTGGTGAGGGCGCGGACCAGCTCATCAAATCCTTCGGACTCACTCATCCATCTATTCCGAGATCTAATTCACGCTGGATCGCGGCTTGTACCGTTTCAGTAAGAACGTCTTTTTCTTCCTTGCTGAGGTCTTTGGTGGGAATGGGCTCACAGATGACCATTCGAATTCGGGAGGGCCGGATAACCATTTTATCCACCGGCTTCAGCTTAAAACTGTCAATGATCGCGACCGGAACGATGGGAACCCCAGCTTTAACTGCGATATTCAGGCTGCCTTTTTTGAATGGAGCCATGGTGGCGGAATTGCTCCGAGTGCCTTCGGGGTAAATAATGATGCTTTCTTCCGCCTGTAAATCCGCGATGCAGGCTCGGATGGTCTGGAGCGAGGCGCGTTTGTTTTCTCGGTCAATAAAGTGGGAATAGCTCAGAGCCATCCAGTCGCCGATGAGCGGGACGCGCCGCAATTCCTTTTTGGCAATAAATACGATTGGCCGGTCGATATAAGCGATTTGAAGTGGAATATCGAATGCGCCTTGGTGATTGCTGGCATAAAGGGCTGGACCATCGGGCAGGGTTCCGCGCTGAAGCAACTCCACCTTTGCCCCAGCCAATTTGAGGACAAACTTGGACCACCCTACTCGAATCCAAATTGCGATGCCCCGACCTGCCCGCTTAAAGCCTAAAAAGTAGAGCACCCAACCCGTGAGTAGAAACGGGATGATGAGGATCTGATGAATCCAAAAGAAAATGAGAAATAGGACAACACGCAACATGGGCATGATCTCTGTGGCATGAAATCGGGAAATGTGAAGTAGGAAGACGAGGGAACAGCGGGGAATAAAAAAGAGCCAGAAGCCTCCTTAGGTAGGTGACGTGGCAAATCTCCATTAGAGAGAACCTTTTTATGAAACGAAAAGTGGACCGAATCAGGCGCGCTAAAAGCTACAAACTTCTTACACAGAATTCGTTGTCAATCCTTCCCTCGAAGGATTAACAAAGCATATACGAACAGTGACTCTTTTTATGAAAACTCTAGCCAGACGCCCCCTCATATCATCTTGGTTTAAACCCGGCCTTTTCTTACTCGCGATGGGATGCCTCGCTCTTCTTCCTGCCCTTTGGGTGCAGAGCGCAGCCGCTCAAGCCGTAAAGCCGGAGGGAAGCCACACCTCCCATGAATTGATTTCAAATGTCGGCAGCGTTCAGCCCGGCACACCATTTACACTTGGACTTCGGATTACCCCAGACAAGGGATGGAAAACCTATTGGGCCTATGGCGGGGACTCGCATATGGAAGCCGAACGATTTGGCGTCACGGTTCCAGAGGGTTGGAAAGTGGGCCCGATCCAATGGCCTTCCCCTACCCGCTTCATGATGTATGAAGGTACCGAATACGCTCAGGTTGGCTACGGCTATAAAAAGGGGCACACCCTTTTACGGACCATTACCCCACCTGCGTCAGCAAGCGCAGGCACGTCGGTTGACATCGGGGTCGAGGCGGAATGGCTCGAATGCGATGCAGAAAACTGCGTTCCGGGTGATGTCAAAACCAGCCTCTCTCTTCCCATTAAAAAAAGCGCAGCAACCGAGGGCGCGGGCAACGCCGCGATCGAAGCGACCCGCAAAAAACTCTCTTCGGCATCAGGCGAATGGAAAAGCACCGCGTGGCGAACCGCAACGGATCTACACATTCTCGCAACTCCTCCTGCCGGAACCAAAGTCGCTACCGCGATGTTCATTCCTGAAACCCAAGAACTCACCAACCTCAAAGACATTGGAACCTGGAAAGAAGTCCAAGGCGGTTACGAAATGAAGGTCGGGCTTTCGGACTTCGACGCAGCGAAAACAATTAAGCGGGTCAAAGGCATCCTGCTTGCAGAAGATGGTGCATCATACCAGATCGACACCGCGATCGAGAGCAAAGCCCCAGACGCAAAAGAACTCGCGCCTCCGGGAAGCGGGAAAACCGACAACAAACCTGACAGCAAAATCGGCAACCAAACAGACGGAAAAATCAGCACCCTGCCTAACAGCCAATCAGGCAATCTACCTAACAGCCAAACAGGCAGCACAACAGATGCGAGCGCGGTTGCAGCTCTCGGAAGTACCGCCGGCAAACCAGACTCGGTCGCATCCCTAAAAGCGGCCGATACTACAGCCTTGGGCGAAACAGGGCCTAACCCTATGAGCTTCCCCAAAGCTGCCCTTTTTATGTTTCTCGGCGGGGTGATTCTCAACCTCATGCCATGCGTCTTCCCCGTCATCGGGCTCAAGATCATGGGCTTCGTCGAGCAAGCCAAAGAAGGTCATGGCTCTCCTATGTCACACGCATTAGTGTACACCCTAGGGATTTTGGTCACCATGTGGATCGTGGCAGCTTTTGTAATTATTTTCAAAATGGCTTGGGGTAGCTGGCTCGGTGATCCCCGCATGAACATCGCGTTGGTCACCCTCTTTTTCCTTATGGGCCTGAGCTTCTTTGGTGTCTTCGAAATGGGCCAAGGCCTCACCGGAGTTGGCGGCGGATTGCAGTCCAAATCGGGCTATCTCGGGTCGTTTTTCACTGGGGTACTCGCCATCATCGTTGCTAGCCCGTGCATGGCACCCGGCATGGCTTCCGCAGTTCCCATGGCGATTCAACAACCGCCTGTACTTGCCTTTCTACTCTTTAGCTTGCTCGGTCTCGGACTCGCAACCCCTTACCTGATCCTCTCGAGTAGCCCCAAACTCATGAAGCTCATTCCGCGCCCCGGCAACTGGATGATCACCTTCAAGCACCTCGTCGGATTCGCCATGATGGCGGTGGCGATTTGGCAACTCACCATCCTCGGAGAAAACGGCATCTTCCGCATGCTCATCGCCCTTCTCGTGATTGCTTTCTTTGCTTGGATGTACGGACGCTACGCCGGGCTCACCGCCTCCAAAGGCCAACGTCTATTGGCCACCTTGGTCGCTCTGGCGGGTGTTGCAGTAACCACCGGATTTCAGTTTTCTAAGGTCAGCCTCGGAGACGACACGCCCCCTCCTTCGGCCCTCGCGGACACAGCTGTGAGCAACGGGAATTGGGCGCCTTATTCTCCGGAAGCAGTAGCCCAAGCCCGCGCCGAAGGCTATGGCGTTTTCATCGACTGGACCGCCACCTGGTGTGTTACCTGCAAGGCAAACAAACCGGCCATGCGATCCGACGAGGTCACCAAAGCATTTCAAGACAAGGGCATCAAAACCTTCACGGCTGACTTCACGCGCTCTCCGAAATGGATGAAGCAGGAACTCGAAAAGCTAGGGCGCATCGGGGTTCCCGCATACCCTCTTTACTCTTCAGATCTATCCGCCAAGCCAACCATTCTACCAAACATCCTCACGAAAAATATCCTCATTGAGGCGGCGAAAAACCTGTGAGCCCTCCCATCCGAACGGTGTGCATGCTCGGGCTTTGTTTAGCTGGGCTAATGGCCAACAGCCTTGCCCAAGAATTTAGCCTGCCCGATGCAAGCGGGGTACAGCATAGTCGCGCTGCTGCCGCAGGAAAAACCTTGGTGATCGAATTCACCGACCCCGACTGCCCCTTCGTAAAAAAACATTACGAGGCAAAAAAGATGCAGGCGCTCCAAGCTAAAGTGAAAGCTGAGGGTGGGCTCTGGCATTCCATTTACAGCGGCAAGGTCGCGGAGGACAAACCCGCTAAATCAATCGGCAGCCAGGCCTCCGCGATTCTCTTCGACCCGACGATGAAAGTGGCCCAAGCCTACGGCGCAAAAAAAGTTCCCTTCGTGGTGGTGATTCGCCCTGACGGGCATAAAGTTTATTCCGGTCCGGTCGACAATGATCGTGGCTGGGGAAAAATTATGCCCGGCACCCGCAATCATTTGGAGGAAAGCCTAGACAGCATGAAGGCCGGCACCGCGGCACCGACTCCGAGCAAAGTGTACGGCTGCAGCATTCGCTAGCTTGCGACCACGAGATCCCTGAAGATCCTTTGAGCTTTCGCGCATGTAACGACATGTTACATCGTGGCATGTTTACTTCTAAAGAGATCTGTACCATGCCCTTCCGAAGGCGTGTTCGTGCCATCGCCTTCCAGGCGGTGACGAACGAATGGCGTTCTTGAAGCGGCGGGCTGCTCGGCGGTTGGAAACCGCCGCTCCTTGGCCTCCGGCGGTTTACTCTTGGTTCGCGCTCTACAAGCTAAAACGTTATATAGGCAGTGGGTCCGTACCATCGCCTTCCAGGCGGTGATGGACGCAAGGCGTTCTTGAAGCAGCGGAGGTGTCCCACCTCTGTTGGAGCCGCATCAGAACGCAGAGGTCTTGAAGCCCGAAAATCAAAAACGAAGATGCTGAAAGCATCAGACTTAATAGCCCCAGGCTTCAGCCTGGGGTTTTGGAACGTCCAACCTGTTGCGTGCTGAAAGTACGCCGGAAGGGTTGAGTTATGCTTCAACGGCAGGCAGGATACGGCTGGTTTAGTGTAAGTACGAAAGATACGGATCTGGTGAACGCTTATATCGAAAATCAGGCCGAGCACCATGACGAGGATGCTGAAAGCATCAAACTCAATAGCCCCAGGCTTCAGCCTAGGGTTTTGGAACGTCCAACCTGTTGCGTGCTGAAAGTACGCCGGAAGGGTTGAATTATGCTTCGACCAAGAAGGCCGATCTGGTGAACGCCTATATCGAAAATCAGGCCGAGCACCATCAGGTGATCACATTCCAAGACGAGCTTCGGAAATTCCTCACAACCTATCAAATTAAATATGACGAACGTTATCTGTGGGGCTGACGCAGGTCGGTAGGTAAGGGAGGTGGGCAAGCTCAACGTTCCGGCGTACTTTCAGCACGCAACATATGGCACATTCCAAACCCCAGGCTGAAGCCTGGGGCTTTTAAGTTCGATGCTTTCAGCATCTTTTCGGATGTTCGAAATATTGGCTCAACTGATTGTTTATGAGTTCTGATACGGCCCGCTCCTTGGCCTCCGGCGGTTTAATCTTGGTAGGCGTTCCGCGAGCTGAAACGTCCAATCGGTAATGGGTCCGTACCATGCCCTTCCAAGGGCGTGTTCGTGCCATCGCCTTCCAGGCGGTGACGAACGAATGGCGTTCTTGAAGCGGCGGGCTGCTCGGCGGTTGGTCTTGGAATTCGGACATCTGAGACGAGGATGCTGAAAGCATCAAACTTAATAGCCCCAGGCTTCAGCCTGGGGTTTTGGAACGTCCAACCTATTGCGTGCTGAAAGTACGCCGGAAGGGTTGAGTTATGCTTCAACGGTAAGCGGGATACGGCTGGTTTAGTGTAAGTCCGAAAGATACGGATCTGGTGAACGCCTATATCGAAAATCAGGCCGAGCACCATGACGAGGATGCTGAAAGCATCAAACTCAATAGCCCCAGGCTTCAGCCTGGGGTTTTGGAACGTCCGACCTGTTGCGTGCTGAAAGTACGCCGGAAGGGTTGAATTATGCTTCGACCAAGTAGGCCGATCTGGTGAACGCCTATATCGAAAATCAGGCCGAGCACCATCAGGCGATCACATTCCAAGACGAACTTCGGAAATTCCTCACAACCTATCAAATTGAATATGAT
>Ga0209187_1001547_pt1 | contig 25833 bp, 25 predicted proteins | sample BantaG_FD_187430 | JGI IMG/M metagenome (GOLD analysis project Ga0209187, IMG submission 187430) | Marine algal microbial communities from Bantry Bay, Ireland - BantryBay_4 metaG (SPAdes) (version 2) | ecosystem: Host-associated > Algae > Red algae > Unclassified | place: Bantry Bay, Ireland...
GATCTGTAATCGTCACCGCCGTTGTTCCCGTACAACCGTTCGCGTCCGTTCCCGTAATCGTATAAACATTTGGACCGAGTCCAGTAAACATACCTGGCGTTGCTTGAGCACCCGCTACTGGAGCAATACTGTACACCACTGGGTTTGTTCCACCCATACTGCTCACGTCGGCTGTGCCATCATTTGCTCCATTACAACTAATGTCCGTGCTTGCGTCGAGGGTGACAATTAATGCATTTGGTTCGATAATCGTAACGCTTGTTGTAGCAGTACATCCATTGGCATCTGTACTAGTAATCGTATACATATTTGGACCTAGTCCTGTAAAGCTTCCGGGAGTTGCTTGCGCACCGGCAACTGGTGCGATAGTATAAGTATAAGGCATGGTACCGCCTGCACTGCTCACATCAGCCGTACCATCATTTAATCCATTACAACTTACGTTTGTGCTCGCATCTAAAGTCGCAACAAGTATTGTCGGTTCAGTAATTGTTACACTTGTTGTGGCTGTACATCCGTTCGCATCTGTACTGGTAATCGTATAAATATTTGGACCAAGACCTGTGAAGTTTCCGGGCGTTGGCTGGGTACCGGCCACTGGAGCAATAGTATAAGTATAAGGCATAGTACCACCTGCACTACTTACATCTGCTGTACCATCATTTAATCCATTACAACTTACGTTCGTACTCGCGTCCAAGGTCGCAACAAGCAAAGCCGGTGCAGTGATCGTTACACTTGTCGTTGCAGTACAACCATTCGCATCTGTACTCGTAATTGTATAAACATTTGGACCAAGTCCAGTAAAGTTTCCAGGCGTTGGCTGAGCACCGGCCACTGGAGCAATAGTATAAGTATAAGGCATAGTACCACCTGCACTGCTCACGTCAGCAGTACCATCATTTAATCCATTACAACTTACGTTCGTACTCGCATCTAAAGTCGCAACAAGTAAGGTCGGTTCTGTAATTGTAACACTCGTCGTAGCAGTACATCCATTCGCATCTGTACTGGTAATCGTATAAACATTTGGACCAAGACCAGTAAAGTTTCCAGGCGTCGCTTGAGCGCCAGCAACTGGAGCAATAGTATAAGTATAAGGCATCGTGCCTCCGGCACTGCTCACGTCAGCCGTACCATCATTTAATCCATTACAACTCACGTTCGTACTTGCATCTAAAGTTGCAACAAGTAAGGTCGGTTCAGTAATCGTAACACTCGTCGTGGCGGTACATCCATTGGCATCTGTACTGGTAATTGTATAAATATTTGGACCAAGACCAGTGAAGTTTCCAGGCGTCGCTTGAGCACCGGCAACAGGTGCGATAGTATATGAGTATGGCATGGTGCCACCCGTACTGCTCACGTCAGCCGTACCATCATTTAATCCATTACAACTCACGTTCGTACTCGCGTCCAAAGTCGCGACTAAAGTATTGGGTTGCGTAATTGTGACGCTCGTTGTGGCCGTACATCCATTGGCGTCTGTACTCGTAATTGTATAAACATTCGCAGCAAGGCCTGTAAAGTTCCCAGGCGTTGGCTGAGCGCCAGCGACTGGTGCAATAGTATAAGTATAAGGCATGGCACCTCCGGCACTGCTGACGTCAGCCGTACCATCATTTAATCCATTACAACTTACGTTCGTACTCGCGTCTAAAGTGGCGACCATCGCTGATGGAGGTTGCGTTATAGTAATCACTGAATCTTTGGTACAACCTGCGCCTGCAGTTAGCGTAATTGTGTACGTATTTGCTGGCAGGTTAGTAAAGACTCCTGGTGTGGCTTGAGTACCCGCTACTGGTGCAATCGTAAAGGTCGCTGTTGGATCGGTGGCAACCGCAGTTATCGTTCCCGTCGCATCTCCAAAACATAATACGTTCGTCGAAGTGACCGATGCGTAAGTTGGCTCGCTAACAATTACAGTGAGTGGAACACGACAATTACTGTCTGCATCACAGGCACCAAAGAAAGTATAAGTTCCTGCTGTAGTGGTTGTAGTCATCACAGGATTGGCAACTGCTGTTGGATCGAGTGGACTTGCTTGACTGAAGTTTGCTCCGCCGACAGCTTGGTCATACCACTTAATTCCCATAGGGACATATTCATAAACAAATTTTAGGCTAGCGACTGAACCCATGGATCCGCAATTTGTGGCAATACCTAAGGCAGTACATGAACCTGCATTGGGCCAATAACCGATATTGATTGGATTCCCAGCGCCAACAGTATTGTACATATTGTTCATATTAGCAACGACTGGAGATTCGATATAATCAAAACATCCAGCATTAGCTGTATTAGATTGGGCACCTGGGTGCCACAAATTAGCAGCTGGGATTGGATTGGCTGCAGGACCATCAAATAAACTAAAGCGCGCGTAAATTGGGAAAACCAAGAAGCCTGCAGTCTGCAAATTTGTTACTGAAAGCTCAGCATTTAAGATGGTTGCACCTGTTGGTAGATTAGGCAAATTTGCAGTGGCAAAAATATTTGAGCTTTGCGCATTACAACCAAAAGGCGCATTCAAGGGAAGAGAAATATTAAATGGAATAACAACCGAATCTGTTTGGATACCCGTTGGGCAATTTATGACATCTAATCCAGCCGCTGGAAAAAGGTCGCCCACACAAACTATAGTTGTGTCAGGAAAAGCGTTTGGTCTTCTATTAACAACAGTGAGTGGTGTGAACAAACTATCGTTGGGTAGATAGCCATTAAAACCTGGCCCAATAAGGAACATAGTATCTGTATTAACAGTATAAGTGCCTCCCGTGAAAAAATCAACAGGGTTAAAAAACGAACCCAAGGTATTTGCTCCAAGTGGTTGAAGTACACCATTGGTTATTGTGTCTTTATAAACATCAAGTCCATTAGGGCCATTTACGTTCAAACAAACTACCAAATTATTTACACTGAGGTCTAATACTTGGCTACCATAATTTGTATAAGTATAAGGAACGAATTCATTGCTATCCAAACAAGCTGGATTTGCAGGCGGAGTAATTGCAACAACAGAAGGATCAAGTAAGCTAGGTGCAATAATATTAACAACATAGTCTTCCGTTTCGCCCCATGTATAAGTTCCGCATGGGTCGACATTTCCTGCGATGGTGGTTTCCTCCATAACAACGCGCATTCTCGTTACTCCAGGAGTCGCTGTTGCTGGGATTGTATGATTGCCTGAAGCGATATATGCATTGGCTGCATTAGAGGGGCCACTGAATACTTCTTCACCTGGCAAATCAAAAGTTGCATTCTGGTTATAGTCAATATAAATCTTGACCCAAGTATTATACAAGAACGTTCCCGTTGTAGTTTGATTTACCTGTATGGGATAAGGTAAGCCTTGAATATAATTCTGCGGAGGCAAAGCCATAAAATTTGTATAGTTGGCACTCGGCGCATTATTAAATTGAGGGGCGGGAGCACCAGGATTGACCAAAGAACCAAAAGTCACTTGACCTATGTGCGAATCGAAAGTCGAGGTTGAAGTCGAATTACAATAACAAGGGCTTGTTGGAGAAAAAGGTTGCGGCGTCACAGAATAAACAGTCGACGTATCAAAATTCATTGGAGGGTTGGAACAGGTGACCACACATCGATAAAAAGATGTAACGCCAGGAGGAGGTATGGTTGCGTAAGTCGCATTTGTTGCACCAGCAATAATGGCCCAAGGACCAGTTGCCGAAGGTCCACTAAGCCATTGATAAGTTAATCCGTTTGCATTGGTTGCTCCCGTGAGCTGCATTGAAATTTGAGTACCTGGACAAGGACCCGTTGGTCCAGTAGCAGCCCCTCCCATTACAGTCGTACAAGGAGTAGAGGCGACAACATTTACATCATATTCTTCTGCCTCACCAAAAGCTGCACTAGGACAAGGAGTTGACGGCACGGCTGCATATTGACAAACAACACGCATTCGACAGATTCCGGGAGTTGCTGTGAGAGGAATGTTTATTGTTCCTGTTTGAGCAGTAGTTGATGTACCAGCAGAAGTCCAAACCAATTCCGTTGCATCTAAAAAATCACCATCTTGATTCCAGTCAATATAAATCTGTTGTCCTTGATTCCAGGTCGGACCTGATTGAACACTAAAATTAAAATTCAAACCTTGGATTTGCGTAACTGTTTGCGGGAAATAAGTCGTAAAAGTCGGTGCCGTTCCATTACACCCACTATTATTATTTGTGATATTTGTGGTACCACCAGTTGTCGAGAAATTCAGTATTTGATCTCCGACGGTACATCCAGTTGTGTAGGTTGGGAAACAGGCCTGTCCAAATAGATTTGCTGAAAAAAAGAAAGGTGCAGCAAGGCATAATAATATTAGAATTTTTTTCATATTCTTCGAAATGTGACTTAATCTATTAAAGTTAAGGAAATATTAAAGGATTACTTATACATAAAAGTCATTTTTTGTACATAAAAGTCGAGTTATCCACGCCTTGAAGCGACCACATCTGACCTATATTTGAGACCATGAATTTTGATTTATCCCAAATCCCGGAAAGAGACAAAAAACCACGAACCCACGGCCTCACTATGGTCATGGACAAAGGCATGAGCGTAAACCAAACTAAGGACTTTTTAGCTGCATGCGCTCCGCATGTAGATGTCGTCAAATTAGGATTTGGCACTTCTGTTGTCACTCCAAATCTGAAGGAAAAATTAGATGTTTTTCGTGAGGCAAAAATGGCTTTCTACTTTGGTGGCACTCTCTTTGAAGCTTACGCCATTCGGAATGAAATGGATAAGTATATTGAGATAATCAAGGAGTATGAATTGAACTATGTCGAAGTTTCTGATGGCAGTATGGAAATTCCTCACAAAGAAAAATGTGCGTATATCGAACGACTTGCGCAATACACGACTGTATTAAGTGAGGTTGGAAGTAAAGACGACAAGCATATTATCCCACCATACAAATGGATAGAATTGATGAAAGCAGAATTAGAGTCCGGAAGCAGCTACGTAATTGGCGAGGCTAGAGAAAGTGGAACTGTTGGAATTTATAGAGGCAGCGGTGAAGTAAGAGAAGGTTTAGTTCAAGAAATTCTTACTCAAATCCCTGAAGAGAAAATCATTTGGGAAGCGCCAAAAAAAATGCAACAGGTTTATTTTCTGAAACTATGTGGAGCTAATGTAAACTTAGGAAATATTGCGCCCACAGAAGTCATTTCTTTAGAAGCGATGCGCATTGGATTAAGAGGAGACACATTTCACTTCTACCTAAATAAGGATGCTTAAAACTTATGCTCTTATCGGGCGAAGCTTAGAGCATTCGTTTTCTAAAAATTATTTTACAAGAAAATTTGAGAAGAAGCTCATCGCAGCTCAATACATCAATATCGAATTGTCAAATCTTGACGAGCTTGAACAATGCATTAAAACTCAGAATGTTTCTGGATTTAATATTACTATCCCCTTTAAAGAAAGGATAATTCCTTTCTGCAAGCAAATTCACAAAAGTGCACAAGAGATTGGAGCAGTCAATTGTATTCGAATTGATGACGACCAATGGACGGGATACAATACAGATATTATGGGATTTGAAAAAAGTTTATTAAACTTCATTGGGAACAAGAAACCCAAAGCGCTCATTTTTGGAACCGGTGGAGCATCTTTGGCTGTACAATTCGTTCTATCAAAAATAAATATTGAATTTCAAGTGGTAAGCAGAAATGACTACCTCAGCACGATCAACTATGTTGATTTAAATGATGAAATATTGAACAAGCATAAGCTCTTGATTAACACAACACCTGTGGGCATGTATCCCAATACAGACGCTTACCTTCCCATCCCATTTGACGAGATCAGCAAAGAACATTATTGTTTTGATTTAATCTACAATCCAGCTAAAACAAAATTTTTGACTCGTGCTCAAGATAGAGGGGCCAAAATTTTAAATGGGAAAGAAATGCTTGAAATACAAGCTGAAGAAAGTTGGAAAATCTGGAATACTTAAGCCGTACGTACGGTACGCTGCTCTATCCTCTTCTCATAATTCACCCCTTGGAAAATGTGTTTCACATATATACCGGGAACATGAATTTCATTAGGATGCAGTTCACCAGGAGAGACAAGATGCTCAACTTCTGCTATGGTCACTTTACCTGCCATAGCCATTAATGGATTAAAATTTCTTGCAGTATCCTTAAAAATAAGATTGCCGTACTCGTCACCTTTCCATGCTTTGACAATCGCATAATCACTCTGAAAAGCACCTTCCATTAAATACTCTTTTTCCTCTCCGTACATCGTAAATCGTCTCGACTCTTTCCCTTCCGCAACCTCAGTTCCTACTCCTGCAGGCGTAAAAATTGCTGGCATGCCATAAGCTGTAGCCATACATCTTGTGGCCAATGTTCCCTGAGGAATTAGTTCAACTTCGAGTTCGCCGCTCAGCAGCTGTCGCTCGAATTCGTCATTTTCGCCTACATATGAGGATATCATTTTTTTTACCTGCTTCGCTTGCAACATCAACCCAATACCAAAATCGTCAACGCCTGCATTATTAGAAATGCAAGTCAAAGAAGAGACGCCCTTCTCGACTAAAGCTGCAATGCTATTTTCCGGAATACCACAGAGCCCAAAACCACCGAGCATAATAATCATATTAGATTCAACACCTTTTACTGCCTCCGCTGCATCCGCAACTACTTTATTCAATCCCATAATTCAAAAATAATTTAAAAGTCAACTTGAATGGCCAAATCCTTGCCATTGTTTTCTATACTAATAAAATTCCCTAGATCACCATTGTAATATTGTCCATGTTCAAATTTCTCAACCGTCCCATCATTAAGATTTTCAATCTCAATTTGATACTTACCCTCATGAAAATCAATATCATTGAAAATATAGTATTCAGTGTGTTCGGCTCCAGGCTCTAATGGTCCAAATTTCTGGCTCACAGGCCCTGTTGTTAGCGTCAAGCTGATTGGATAAGCATTAGAATTTCGTATAAAAACTTCAGAAGCCTCATCCATATTGCATGCTGCAAGAGACAGTATCAAGCCAATTAATAATATGCTTCTCATTACCATTTTTTTCTTTCTTTAAGTTTTTTAATTTGCTCATAGTGATGCGCTCCATGCCAAGCATAAGTACAAAGCTGTTCGTCTAGGGAAAACTCTTGCCGATGCTCTGGATGCAAAAACCTTTTTTGAAAATCTGATTCAGTCATTCCGCTAAACAAGATATACATCTTTTGATTTACTATCCCTAAAAGTTTTAAAGATTAACTACAATCTTGATCATAATCCAATAGTTCAGCCCATTTCGCTTCTTTGTAGGCTTTGATTGTGGGTACAGATTCAGTCAGTGCAAGTTTGATACGAATCAAAGCATTCATATGGCTATCAGCCAAATGATGTACAACCTGTTGGGAACTCCATCCACCTGGACGATATGGAACCAAGATTTGCTCAGAAGAAAATCCTTCGACTAAATTATTTAGTTTTTCTGGGAACAAGCGAACTTGCTCCTTGAATTCATTTCGAATGACATCAGTATACAGAATTGGATATTGACACCTTCCAATTGGGTATTTTAAATTTTCAATGTTCAAATTATGCTTCTCTTAATTCCTTTCCAGTCAAGTTAATAAATACATCTTCGAGATTTGCCCCTTTGGCAACCTTCTCTTTTTCAAATCCTGAGTGCAGTAAGGCATCAATCAAATTATCAGGAGTATCAATTTTGACAATGAGTCCGCTATCAATTATCCCAATTCGATCGCATAGCACCTCTGCCTCATCCATATAGTGAGTTGTGAGAACAACGGTTGCGCCTTCCTCTCGAATTTTCAATATCAAATCCCACAAATTTCGTCGAGCTTGTGGATCAAGACCAGTTGTAGGCTCATCCAAAAAAACAATTTTAGGCTTGTTCAATAATGTTGTGGCAATAGAGAATCGTTGTTTCTGACCACCAGACAACTCTTTAAATTTGCTTTTGGCTTTATCTTCCAAGCCCACTGAAGCCAAGGAGTCCATCGCCTTTATTTTTCGATTGTAGAGCCCTGCAAAGAGTTCAATGAGTTGTTTCAAACTCAAATTAGGATAGTATCCAGCACTTTGGAGTTGAACCCCAATAATTTTCTTGATTTCCTGAGCATCTTTTTCTACAGAAAATCCATTGACCAAAACACTACCGGATGTTTTTTCTCTTAAGGTTTCAATGATTTCTAGTGTTGTGGTTTTCCCCGCTCCATTAGGGCCAAGTAAACCAAAAATTTCTCCTTGATTTACATGAAAACTAATTCCATTTACAGCGACAAAATCGTCGTATTTTTTTACAAGATTATCAACTTGAATAATCTGGCTCATCATAAGGTTCTAAATTAATCTATACTAAGATAGCTTCTAAGTCGTAATCGTAAGCCTTCACTATCTTAACTTTAACAAGTGAGCCAATAGACAAGTCATGGGCCTCTTGAATTATTACTTCATTGTCTACTTCAACACTGTCGAATTCAGTTCGCCCAATGAATCGGCCGGCTTCTTTCCTGTCAATGATTACTTCAAATTCTTTTCCGACCTTCTTTAAATTTTGAGCATAACTTATGTCTTGTTGAAAGGCCATCACATCTTGAGCTCTGCGCTCTTTTTCTTCCTGAGGAACATCATCGACTAAAGCGTGCGCTCCTGTATTCTCTTCATGGGAATAAGTAAAGACTCCTACTCTATCGAATTCTATCTTTTCCAGAAAAGCCTTTAACTCTTCAATATGCTCTAGAGTTTCACCCGGATAACCCACAATAAAAGTGGACCGCAGACAGATGCTTGGATTCCTCTTTTTGATTTCATCAATGAGTTCATACATATCCGCAGAGGTAATTTGCCTCTTCATAGAAGTCAACAAATCATCACTGATATGTTGCAATGGCATGTCGAGATAATTACAAATTTTGGGCTGTGCCTTCATCACATCAATAATCTCCAAGGGGAACTTATGCGGATAGGCGTAATGTAGTCGTATCCAGTGCAAGCCATCAATTTTACAAAGAGAGTTCAACAGTTCGGCCAACTTTCTTTCTTTGTAAATGTCAAGACCGTAATATGTAAGCTCTTGAGCGATTAGCATGATTTCTTTGACACCTTGCGCCACCAACTTCTTAACCTCTATTATGAGCTCCTCTATAGGTTTAGATATGTGCTTTCCGCGCATTAAGGGAATGGCGCAAAATGAACATGTCCTATTGCAACCTTCAGAAATTTTCAAATATGCATAATGAGAAGGCGTACTTAAAAATCGTTCGCCCACGAGCTCAGTCTTATAATCGGCTTCAAACTTCTTGAGTAGCGCAGGCAATTCCATGGTACCAAACCACGCATCAACCCCTTCAATTTCGGCAGTGAGATCTTCTTTGTAGCGTTCAGACAAACAACCCGTCACATAGACCTTTTCTAACTTGCCCTGATTCTTCAATTCTACATGTTCTAGAATAGTATTTATGCTTTCTTCTTTTGCTTTGTCGATAAAGCCGCAGGTGTTTATTATGGAAACATCATAATCGAGTGTTTCATTTTCATGTTCCACCTCAATTTCATTTGCACGCAATTGAGCAGAGAGCACTTCAGAATCTACCATATTCTTACTACAACCCAAGGTTGTAATATTCACTTTTTCTTGCTGTATTTTTTTTGTCTTCAATCTACTTGGCTTTTTAATATGGCGCGTTGAGGTTCTCCTTTTATGTATAAAATCTCGACCTCTTTTTGATCTTGTAATTCTTCATAGCGCTCTTTACTGATTCGTATTGAGGAGGTTGTATAGTCTCCAATGTCAACATTTATTTTCTTCGAACCGATATTCGCGATCATCTCGTCCAATGTTTTTTTCTTTTCAGGCGTTTTCTCTGCTTCCACTTCCGCTTTGAGACCATCTCTTGTATCCGTTTCCTTTACTAAATAAGACAAGTCAGCATAGTGAACCTTTCTCCACCTTGGTCTACGCGCGCCACTTTGCCTTTCTTTTTTGATATACAATTTAGAAATCTTGGCTGTTTTAAACAATCCGTTTTGATCAAAATCATTCAATTTGTCCTGCCCCATCCAATAGGCCATCCCAATAAGCAGAGCTGCAAAAACAGCGATAAAGACTATAATTTTCAGCTTTTTCATCTAAATACGAATTGAATTTTCTATCATTTCACAACAAGATTATTATCCTCAATATATTTCGCTTTTGTTGAGTACTTGCATTGAAATGTCTCGCGGATCTCCAAAATGATAGTATTGGACCTTGGCAATTTTTTTCTTCCGCAAAATACAGCATCTATACGTTTCCCTTTTTCCGAAAACCCATTTTCATTAAAATACTTTATAGTTTTTCCAAGCTGCGCTCTGGCTTTTTTGGCCTTTATCGTCACATTGCTCAATTTGTCTTTAGTATTGAGTCCGATTTCAACATAGGAGACGTGATTTCTATTAATAATCATGCAATCACATCTTTCACCAATCAACTCGCTAGGCTGTTTAAATAAACAATTATCTATACTTACATGAAGTACTTCTCTATTGTCGGCATTTTTAACACAGAGTAGGTTTTCTTCGCTGTTATTCTCGTCAACTATCCTTGTAGAGGCTCCTTTAACATCTTCAATAAAAAAAAGTAAAGCATTTGTGGTTTCAACGCACCCGCACCAAGTTCCGTCTATCTTAATATTATCTATATCATGAATCATTGCAGGTCATTTTTAAAATCCATAATTCGCAACAAATCATTTTCAATTGTTTCGGAAACACCGTCAATTTTTTCAGCGTGGATTAGTCCATTTTTTCTCTTTAAATTTTCCTTTTTCAAAATATTATTTTCGTCCCGTGACAAGTGATAGACTGAGACAAAATCCGGGTTGACCCATAATTTCATGTCAATTACATTATGAACTCTCCTCTTCAAATTACTATTATCTTTAACAACATTAAATGCATAAATACAATTATTCAAAGTGCTTAAAAAATAAGGAGTATGTGAAGTCAATAAAATCTTATCTTTTGACTCGCGCTTTTCTTCAAATTGAGATCTTAAACCCAGTGAATTAATGATAGATTCAAGAAGAAATTTTTGAGTGTGAGGATATAAATGAGCTTCTGCTTCTTCATAGACTCTAAACCTTCCCCCTAACTTGTATTTATCACTATAATTGGACCTCAAATATTCTAAATCTTGAAGAATGGACAAGATTTCTTGCTGTCCTGATGATGCGTGCGAGAAAGGAATTTTAACATCAGGCAAATTCAAATACTCTTGATTGTTTTCTATTTCAAATCTCCCTTTCAATATTTTGTCCTGATCACTCGAGAAATTTGCAGAAAACGGACTTGCTTTATCAGAAAAAAAATCTTTAAGGGCCTGTTTATGAAGTAAAAATTTTTTGACAAGCTCATTGTTTTTGTCGTAATGAGAGGAATTCTCCAATTCTATATTTTGGCGATGATTTGAGAGAAACCACTTCTCAAATGTACTTGAGAACTTGATGAATGTATTTCTATTGTCGGGAAAGTAAACAGATCTTTCTCCAAAATAATGTCCCCATTGATTAGAAAATGAGAATCTCTTCGCGAGTCCATCCTCACGATTTAAGAATGTCATATATCGACGAGACGAAAATTCTTTAAATCTTATCTTGAATTCCAATTCGTCATCGCTAGTTCTTTGATAGACAGCAAAACTCAGCAATTCATTCTCATACACCAAATCAACCAAATTATTCATGGCCCCAAAGTAAGTAAAGAAAGAATTTTCAATTTCACCTGCTATTTCATTCTCAATTTTTCTTGCCAAGTCTGTCGGACTTGTCGCATTCCTAAAAATCTCAAGCTGATGCAGCCATATTGTAGTTTTTATCTCTTTGAAGAACAAAATTATCAACGACACCGTACTCTTTCCCGTTGCATTATCGCCAATAAATATTGTCAACGGCTTTATTTCAAATTCAGCACCTGAAATGAATCTAAAATTATTTATTAAAACTTTTTCCATTTACCTACTTCTATAGACTGAAAATCGAGTCCACGAACTCTTCTTTATTAAAAATTTGCAAGTCGTCCATTTGCTCACCAACACCTATATACTTCACAGGAATTTTAAATTGATGGGCAATGGCCAGAACAACTCCCCCTTTGGCTGTGCCATCCAACTTTGTAATGGCTAGAGATTTTACATCTGTGGTTTCGGTAAAATGTTTTGCTTGCTCTAGTGCATTTTGTCCTGTACTACCATCGAGTACTAGCAGTACATCATGTGGTGCATCAGGGATCACCTTTTGGGTCACACGCATGATCTTATTGAGCTCATCCATGAGGTGGGCTTTGTTATGTAAACGTCCTGCTGTATCTATTAAAATGAGATCAACATCTTTGGCTACTCCACTTTTTACTGTGTCAAATGCAACCGAAGCTGGATCAGAACCCATTTCTTTCTTAACTATATCAACACCCACTCTCTCACTCCAAATTGTGAGCTGATCAACTGCAGCTGCTCTAAAGGTGTCTGCAGCGCCAAGCAAAACTTTCTTGCCTGCCTTTTTGTAATTGTGGGCCAGTTTTCCAATAGTCGTTGTTTTACCTACTCCATTTACTCCAACAACCAATACTACATGTGGACTATTAGATTGTGGTAATTCGAATTCTTGATATGCAGATGAGGGAGCATCGGTAAGCAATCCCATGATTTCTTCTTGAAGAAGGCTATTTAAATTTTCTGTCCCGAGATATTTATCCTTCGCAACACGTTTTTCAATTCTGTCAATAATTTCTAAAGTTGTCTTAACTCCAACATCAGAAGTAATGAGTGCTTCTTCAAGAGCATCAAGGACCTCATCGTCTACGCGACTTTTGCCAGCAATTGCCTTAGAGAGATTGGAAAAGAATCCTTTCTTTGTTTTATCCAAGCCCTTATCTAAGCTTTCCTTAGCTTCTTCTTGAACTTGATTTCGCTTGAATAATTTACCGAAAATTCCCACAGCTGCAAATGTAGGTATTTAGGAAGTGATAGCAGAGTCTAGGATTCAATTTCACGTTTACCTGCAAGCAAGTAAAGCACAGCCATTCGAATGGCCACGCCATTTTGTACCTGATCCAAGATAATGGAATGATGACTATCAGCTGCATCAGAGCTCAGTTCCACACCTCTATTGATGGGCCCTGGATGCATAAGGGTAATTTCCTTGGGCAATTTGTCCAACATCTTTTTATTGATACCGTACATTAAAGCATATTCTCGCAAGGAAGAGAAGAGCGGCTTGTTTTGTCGTTCCAATTGGATTCGGAGGACATTCGCGACATCACACCAGCCTAAGGCTTCCTGAACATCATATGTCGTTTCTACTCCAAGACTCTCCACATATTTCGGCATGAGGGTCGGCGGGCCGGCGAGTAGAACTTCTGCTCCCAATTTCTTCAGACAAAAAACATTTGAAAGCGCCACTCTAGAATGAGCGATATCACCAATGATTGCAATTTTTTTACCCTTAAGATTTTTGTGATGCTCACGAATTGAATATGCGTCTAACAAGGCTTGTGTAGGATGCTCATTGGTACCATCGCCAGCATTTATTATGGCTGCATCAATATGCTGGGATAAGAAATGAGGCGCTCCGCTTGCTCCATGTCTCAGGACCACCATATCGACCTTCATACTGAGTATATTTCGAACAGTATCAATCAAGGTTTCTCCTTTCTTAGTTGATGAGGTATTGGCCGAAAAGTTTACGGTATCAGCGCCGAGTCTTTTCTCAGCGAGTTCGAATGAAATTCTGGTTCGGGTAGAATTTTCATAGAAGAGATTGACTATGGTCGTGTCTCTCAAAGTGGGCACTTTTTTAATTGAACGCTGAAGAATTTCTTTGAATTGATCTGCCGTTTTAAAAATGAGCTCTATGTCTGAAAGCTTCAGACTTTTTATACCAAGCAGATGCTTGACGGAAAGCGTATTTTTCTTCTTACTCATCTAGTAATACGACTTGATTTTTTTTATCGTTTTCTTTCCAAAAAACTTTTACACGTTGTGAATGAATACTGTCTACTGTTTTACCTATATAGTCGGCTTGAATGGGCAGTTGTCTTTTAAAGCGTCTATCAATCAGAGTCAAGAGTTCTACTTTCTCCGGTCGCCCATAATCCAAAATTGCATCGAGAGCAGAGCGGATTGTCCGTCCTGTATAAAGTACATCGTCTACGAGAATTACATTTTTCCCGTCAATGCTAAATAAGATGTCAGTGGCGTTTGCAGAATGGAAATTACTTTTAAAATCATCTCTGTAAAAAGTAATATCTAATTTGCCATACTTCACCTCTTTCTTGAGCTGCTTGTTGATATAGGGAACTATTCGATCGGACAGGTGGATACCACGTGGCTGAATTCCTATAATTACGGTATTATCAAATGAAAGATGATTCTCAATGAGTTGGTGGCAGAGTCGTTGAATAACGACTTCAAATTGATGTGTATCTAAAAGGGTTTTCAAAACCTAAGTTCTGAAAAACAAAGTTAGGTGGAAAAGACTAAGATTATTGATTTATGAGGAAGATTCTCCTCTGAATCCGTGATGACTCTCCTTGAAAAGTACATTGAAGGTTGTCAGAGAGCCGTATATACGCGTAATATACTGTTGGAGGTGCACCTTCTCTTCATCACTGAGCACTTTATGCGAATTTATATTTTGCTCCATAACGCGCAGTCTGTCACGCACCATGACGATTTTATGAAAGAATGTTTCCATGGGAATCTCCTTAGACTTTAGACTCTCGTCCGAAGGTTTTAGGATGAGTATTCCCTTTTCCCATTTATTCCCCAGTGGAACAAATGTTTGAATATCAGCTCGCTGATCAAGCACTTTATTAATCATCATCTCGACGTCTGCGAGGCTCACAACCTCCATTCCACCCCCTTCTGTAGCATCCATCACTTCAAATTCAAAATCTTTGGAAATACCCTTCACTTCCTTTGCAGAATTAAAATAGATTGAATAGGTGTCAGTTCCAGTCTCAACGACCACTCCTTTACCCAAAATGGGGTGTTTAATTCTCGTTCCGATTCCTAATTGCTCATCGCTCATGAGTTCAAATTTAAAGCAATCTGATAGAAATATTAATTTTGATAAATTAGCAGAATGCAATGTGGAATTATGATGTTAGTATTAAAAAGCTTATATTAGTCTAAACTATATAATTATTTATGATATTTCGTCGTACTTACAGCTCTAGCAGTAAGTTATCGGCAGGGGAAATTAAGGAGAAATTGGAGGGGAAGAAATTCAAAGTTCACGACCTAGACTTTGAAGTAATGAGTAAAAATGGAGTATTAAAGGTCATTCCTCTTACCGAGCTTTCTGAAGACAAAGATAAAATTTATACGCTTCCTATTACCCGAATTGTTGTGCAACCCAATGGGGCAATGCATAAAGTCAAAATGAAATTTAAAGCCAGACGAATTGATAGTGGTGGACCCAAACTATTGGTCTTTTTTATTCTGTTTTTGTTTGTCGCCGCCCTCCTTTTATGGATTTTTCTAGGCCCTGAATATCATATTGCATCTGTCGCTCTAGCCGGTGGCGGACTTCTCTTTTTATTCGGCTTTATGTATAAAATGAATACGGGATATTACGACTACATCCGAAAAATCAGGGCTTGGGTGACAAGCCAGATTTAAGCCTATACCATTGAGCAGGCAGAGCACTTAAACTATCTTCCAAAACAAAATGGCCAATGGAGTCGGCTGCTGAAGCTATTGACTCTTTTGTCAGAATAAGTTCGACCCCCTCCTCAATTTCGGGCTGCATATTCAATTGGCCTTTTCCCTCTTTGAAGTAAAGAAAATTCTCTACTCCAAAGCCTTGCATCTCCGCAATCAAATCCTCATTGACAAAACGAGATTGTTCGATTGTATAGTTTTGAGTCTTCGTCAAATAAGCGACGACCCACAAATCTCCTTCAGCAGATGGATTGGAGACGAACTTCCCTTCAAAACCCTTTGTATTCAACTCATCTGCCAAATCAAAGAGTTCTTTGTTTTTGTATCGCATTTGATAGCCATTGTAGATAGGATAAATGAGAAAGGAAATAGCGAACAGCATCCACATCCAATTTTTACTCTTGGAAGCATCTAATTTTCCTTGAATAAACCAAGCCCCATAGGCCATCATTAAAAAAGTTGAAAGCCAGATGTACCTAGTTTCTATATGCATCATTAAGTAGCCCAAGGGCAAAATAAAAATGCCTAAGAGTATATATGTAGCCTTAAGATTTTTGTGCTTCCTTTTATAAAGAGCGAATAAGCCCATTAGCAAAAAGGGCAAGTAAAAAATGGAAATACGCATTGTACACAAAAGGTAAGTGAGTGTGGTATGTCCAACACGCAGCACCCAACGCTTGAAGTGATGTGATGAAGTGGTCGGACTTACGAGACCTTCTTGTGTGAGATAAGGGTCCTCCCAAAAGGAGACAGCATCATCATAGACCGGCGGTATTATTAGATCAATATCACTTTTGAAGGACTTACCACTGTTGATATACCAACTCATATTTAGTTTTCCAGCAAAGCCAGTCAATGAAAACTCACCGTACTTTTCTTGTAGCTGGAAAGACCAAGGCAAAACGAGTAGTACAATAGTAGCGAAAGCCACAAGAGCAGATTGCAAGGCCCTGCCAAGTGAAATTTCATTTTGCCGCCAGGCGAAAAACAAGCAAGCAGAAAAATGCAGGATAAAAAATGGCAAACTGTAGGCCTTGGCGTAAAATCCAATGCCCATTAGAATAGATGCGCTGATAATCTTAGGCCAAGATCCAAAAAAGCCCTTTGAAGTAAGCAACAAAAAATAGCCCAAGGCAAAAGCGACTTGCATTAGATCGCCAAAAATTTGATAGTATGCATAGTAGACTAGAACCACTGGAAGAACCCAAAGCAAATAGGGCGCGATTTTAGTTTTCTCATCAAATCGTACAATCAATTTGTAGGCCAACAAAAGGACTACTCCACCTACAACAGCGTTTAAGACCTTAGCAATCATCCAAGGCTGGAAGCCCATTTTAATAAAAGGAACTAAGAGCCATCCATTTAACGGGCTCCACAAACCATTGACAGAACGTTGCCAATTTCCTTTTGCGGCTTGTTCAGCAATAGTAAGATAAGCCGTAGCATCGGAGTCCAATAAATATTGGAAAACGGAGTGCAGCAATAGCCATAGCAGTATATAAACAGCAACGGCCAATATGGGCTTAGCAGAGGAGCGCATTAGAAAACGAAAGTACGGCATTGCCCGCAGCATTCTAAGCGGCTTTTATTCAGCATTTAAAATTAAAGATTAGACAAATCACTTCCCGAATCCAATTCTACCGGAGAATCATGCGGTTTAAAAAGTCGAGCGGTGAGTGGACCTCCTAAATAAATCTCGTCTCCTTTGATTCGAATAAAACTACCTTCCCGAATCCCGAGCACTGCCAGCTGATTTTCGGGATGCGCATGAAACTCTTTAATTCTTGTCTCCCGAGTCTCCCCCATATGTTTAGAACCTTCAATTGGGTCTAAATAGTGTGGATTGATATTAAAGGGAATAAGACCCATGGAATCAAAGGAAGGTGGATAGACGATGGGCATATCATTGGTATTTCTAACATTAGGACCAGCAATATTACTTCCAGCGCTGGTTCCTAAATAAGGAGTACCCTTGTGCACAACATCCTTAATCGCATCGAGCAGATTATTTTCATATAAAGTCTTCAGAAGAAGAAAAGTATTTCCTCCACCAACAAAAATGGCCTCCGCTTTTTGAATGGCGTCTATTGGATTTTCAAATTCATGCACCCCCCGCACTTTTATAGCGAGCGCATTGAAACCTTCTTGAGCCTTTGCCGTGTATGCATCATGAGTCATTCCTCCAGGCTGTGCGTAAGGAACGAAGACTACTTCAGAGACATTAGAAAAGAGCTTTTTCATTTCATCTAATAAATAAGACAAATAGGCTTTGCCATGAACCGTAGATGTACTTGCCAAACAAATATTTTTCATAAGAGGAAATAACGACAAAGATTGTTCAGGACAAAATATAGGCAGCAAAATAAAATCAGACTTGATTTCTCAAGCTGCGTAAATATGGGAAAGCCTTCAACATTCGGCTGCCATACCAAGAGAAGAGCTCACCATCAACGAGGAGAACTTTTGCCTTTGGAAATTCATTCTGAATCTCCTCTTGATGCACTGCCTTGAAGGGAAATGGCTCACTACTTAGTAAGAGAAGGTCAGGTTGCAGTTCTTTCAATGCCTCTAAAGACGACTCAGGATAACGCCCTTGTGTGATTACATTTTCCAAGCCTGCCCTGCTCATCATGTGATGAATAAATGTATCTGAACCTGCGAGCATATAAGGTTTTTGCCAAATAAAATATGCAGCCTTAAGCCTTTCAGCTTGGATAGGAATTTCACTCAAGGCTTTAATGGCTCCAACTAATTTTGAGGCTTCTTTCTCTTTGGAACAAATAGTTCCAAGAGATTGCATCATGGAGAAGGCGTCCTCTTCATTTTTAATGTCGCTGACCCAAACTGGGTAGTTAGAAAACAGACATTCCAATTGAGATTGATCATTTTCTTCCTTATTGGCGATAATCAAATCGGGCTTCAAAGAAGCTATTGTCTCCATTTTCAATTGCTTGGTTCCCCCTACTCTTGTTTTTGTTTGAAACCAATTATTTGGATGAATGCAAAACTTTGTAATGCCAAGGACTTCATTATCCAAACCTAAATAATGTAGGAATTCTGTTTGGGATGGGACCAAACTTATGATGCGCTTTGGCGGTTTAGGAATTGATATTTTCCTCCCGATCTGGTCTTCGTAAATCTCCAAAATGTAGTTTAAATAGTGCTAGCATCACTGCCATAAAAATCATATCCATCGGAAACATAACGCTACCCGTAACATGAGACCAAGCATATTTTCCAAAAACAGCCTTAGACATAAACTCAAGCATGACCAATCCAATGTAAACAAATGCAAATTGATACTTTTTCTTATAAGCTCCGAACCAGGCCCAAGTGAGTGCTAGGCACAGTATAGGATGCCACTTATAGTTCGTCCAACCGTCATAATCTGCATAGAGTGAATAGGTCGCATGCGCAGTATAAAGGATGTGAAAAATCAGAATGAGTAGAAATACTATATCTGTTATCCGCTTCATTATAGGAAACCTTTCTCCTTCATCCAATCGTCATTATACATCTTACCTACATACCGACTTCCATGATCATGTAGCACAACTACTACATAGTCGTCTGCAGTCAATTCGTCTTTTATTTTCATGGCGGCCATCATGGCGCAACCAGCACTAGAGCCACAAAACAGACCTTCTAATCTCGCTAACTCGCGACCACAATTGAGGGCTTCTTTATCGTTGACTTCAATAAACTGGTCAATCATTTCGGCATCATAGTTTTCTGGCACAAAATCTTCTCCTGCTCCTTCTACCATATACACTTTCGCCAAGGACTCATCAATATTTCCAGTTTCGTGCCAATGTTTTAAGATACTCCCTGCTGGGTCAGCGGCAATTGCCTTCACTTTAGGATTCTGTTCTTTTAAATATTGGCTTGCTCCAACGATTGTTCCTCCTGTTCCTGTAGCAACGACATAATGCGTAATTTTTCCTTCAGTTTGTTTCCAAAGTTCTGGACCTGTACTTAAGTAATGTGCTTCTCTGTTGGCGAGATTATTGTATTGATCAGGTAACCACCCATCTCGCTCTTCGGCTATGCGGGCGGCCACTTTATAATAAGACTTTGGATCGTCGGCAGGAACGTCCGTCGGGCATACATGAACCTCGGCACCCATTGCTCTCAAAATATCTACTTTCTCTTGACTCATTTTTGAGGCCATGGTGAAAACACATTTATAACCCATTTGACTTGCAGCAAGGGCAAGTCCCATTCCTGTATTTCCAGAAGTACACTCTACTATAGTACCTCCTGGCTTTAGGACACCTCTTTTTTCTGCGTCTTTAATTAAATGAACAGCAAGTCTATCCTTGATACTGTTGCCTGGATTAAAATACTCCACTTTTGCGTAGACTGGACATGGGAAGTCTTTGACAATATGATTTAATTTAATCAAAGGAGTGTTTCCTATGGTTTCTAGGATGTTATCGTATACTCTGTTCATAATCATGGCGAAAATAAAGAAATTTAGTTGGCAAACAAATGTCTATAGATAGAGTGTGTCCACACTAGAATGGATAACCAATCGCAACATTCCACTGACCATCATTCAATTTGAGGCCTTTGAAATCCCAACCTGAGTTTGTCGGGATATAAGGGTGCTTTAATGGATAGCCCAAATCAAGGCGAAAAATAAAGAAAGAGAAGTCTAAACGCAAGCCCACCCCACCGCTAATAGCAATATCTTGCCAAAGGTATTTGGCTTCCAATTTCCCACCAGGTCTCGATTCATCCTCATTATACAACCATATATTACCTGCATCAACGAAAACTGCACCCTTGACGTCAAAAGCTCCAGAAAAGAGGCGTATCATATTAAAGCGCATTTCTGTATTCATTTCGAGCTTGAAGTCTCCAGTAGCATCCAACAACTGTCTGTTGGTCGAGGTATCCGGTGAACGACGTCCAGGGCCTAAATTTCTGAGCTGCCATCCTCTATTACTAAAGGCTCCACCTTGTGAATATTGCTTAATGTAGGGCAAAGACAGATCTCCAAAAGTTGGAATTCCAGCGCCAATCCTTACTCTATTGGCCCACTGATACTTTCTCCTCGTAAGATAGTATCTATAATCTGCATCAAGACGCAGATAGTGCGCGATGGGCGAGATTGTTTTACCTGAAATACTATTATACACGGCATTTATTCCTTGCATGAGAAGGCCTGCTTCATCAACGCCTAATTTTATAGTATGAAGGTGGGGCGAACTTTGATCTAAGCTACTCTTATATTCATAAGTGATATTTTCCCCCATGATAAAATTATCCGAATAAGTATTGGTCAAATAGAGCGAGCTGTCAATCCTATCCTTAAAAGCTTGGCTCAATTTATCTTCCGGCACTCTTGTATAAGTTAGAAAAGCTGGTGTCACGAGCCAACTCTTTTGAGGTGTTTCTTTCCAATTATAGCTGAACGAGCCGGTGGCGTTTGTCAAGAGAAAATTTCCCACTCTATTGACTCGATTATAAGATAAACCCAAGATGGTATACGGCATATTCGTCCTATAAGACTTCACGGCAAATGGCAATAGAAATTTAGGAAAAGCAATATTGGTTTTGAAGGAAAGATTATTTGCATTCAAAAAGAAGCTCTTAAGAAACTCAGGCTCTTCTTTATTCCGTCTAGCTTCCAATGAATAAGACAAGCTTGAGGTCAGCGTATTCGCTCCTTTGAGTAAATTTCTCGTTCGATAAGTAATACCCGCGCCAAAACCGATAAAGTATTCCTCACTTGTACTCATATCAGTCACATATTCAATGTCTTGTCTTGGTGCAGAAGTCAGGTCAATATAAGTGTGCAATACTGTGGAGTCTTCTAGGCTCCTTTCATAACGAACATTGACGTATTGAAAAGTCCCTAGTCTGCTGAGCCTGTTATAGGTAGCTTGTTCGTTGGCCGCAGAATATAATTCCCCTGGCCTAAAGAAAATATTTTGCAAAATGACTGTTCGGTTCACCGGCAACTCTTTGTATCGAAACACAATATTGTCCGCCATAGTTTTTTGGTATTTATCATCCACCACATCACTCGAAAAGCTCTTAAAAGCGACAGTAACATCTCCAATACTAAAGGCTCTCAAATAGTTGGGGTCGCGTGTTGGAGTCACTTTTATGTAGAGGTCCAATGAATCATTGGATATATTTTTAGAAGAATCAGTAATACTTTCTACATCTATGCCGAATGGATCTTCAAAGGCTTTTGTAAATTCTTTTCTATTGATTGTATCTAGTTCACACCAAAGATTTTCAGTTTTGATGGCGTAGTAACCTCTTCCCTTGAGCAATTTATAAAGCCGCTCACGCTCTAAACCAAACTTTGTATTGGTAAATACGTCTCCAACATTAAGCAAACGTTTCTCCTCATTTGAAATGAGTCTTTTCACCTCTTCATTTTCAACATCATATTCAATCTTTCTGATGTGGTATACTTTGCCTGCATCGACTATGTATTTTACTACTGCTTGTTTTTTGGACTTCTCGATTATGGTATCACTGACTTGGGCATAGAAATATCCTTGATTGACCATGAAGCGTTTCAAATTTGAGTCAGACAATCTAATTTTCTCCTCACTAATGAGAGATGGCGCTTGAACTTTATTGTTTACTATTTTTTCATCATTGGGATTGTTGCTAAAATATTTGTAGCGGGCATTATACTTCATCAATTTCACCTTAGGCATTAGGCCCAAATCAAAAAAGTGACTATTGGGCTTGGGTTCCACAAGGCTATTCATGGCTGCAATCATTTCCCCTTTATATTTGATTGACTGCTCTGTATTTAGCTCTATTTGATTTTCCTTCAAAAGAGTTTCCCCTTTCGTCAGATGCTTACTATAATTACATGAGAAAGTAAGTGGAACAAAAACTATACAAAGTAGTTTTACCACATTCAGAGAAAAGCGAGAAAAGATCCCTATGCTCACAAAGGCGCAAATTAAACATATTCAATCGTTAGATGATAAAAAATACAGGCATGAACATCAACAGTTTGTTATAGAAGGCTTGAAAAGTATTGTGGAAATCCTTGAAGCCGGAATTCAGCCTAAAAGCTTATACATTTCCAAATCGCTGCAAGAGCAGCAGTATATCCAAGCCGAATGCGAAGTCTTGGAAGATTTCAACTTTGCCAAAATCAGCGCCCAGAAAAAGCCCGAAGGCATACTGGCCATATTGGACATGCCCTCACATGGGCTGCCCGGTGATGGCTTAACTAAAGCAATCGTCTTAGATAATATAAAGGACCCTGGTAATATGGGCACCATTCTAAGAACAGCAGATTGGTTTGGGATACAGCATATAATATGTAGCAATCAGAGTGTCGACGCATACAATAGAAAATGCATACAATCAAGTATGGGAAGCATTTTGCGCTTGAAGGTCCATTATACTGAGCTAAATGAGTTTCTGAAAGGGTATCAGGGAATGAAAATTGCGGCCGTCTTGGGTGGAACAGACTACAAAGAGTTCAAAAGCACAAAAGAAGGCATTCTTATCATAGGCAGTGAATCTCAAGGGATTAGCAAGAATATTTTAAATTTATGTGATCAGAAAATCAGCATTTTGGGCCAAGGTCAAGCGGAGAGCTTAAATGCGGCCATTGCTTGTGGAATCCTTGTCTCATCAATTTTTGAATAGTGATTAAACCTCGCCCCTAAAAAAAGGTCAAACCAATACAATCAACGAATATGCGGATCATACTAACTCTTCTCTTCACAGCACTAATTTCCTTGCCAGCAATGGCACAACGCGGTCCATCCATGATCAAAATCAAGGATATGGAGAATCGTGATATTATGATAGAAGTGGACGGTCGCCGATTTAACAAAGTAAATAAAGTGCTCACTCTAGGCAATATGCCATCAGGAAGACATTGGATTCGAGTGTACTCAGTATTTCAAAATCGTCGTGGGCGTACAAAAACTCGCATGATATATAATGGCGCATTGAATACAAGAGCGAGTCGAGCATATTTTATTACTGTGGATGACTATGAGGCGTTGCATATAACGGAAACCTCTTATGCTAAGGCCATGGATGCTGGAGCTAATGACCGCTGGAGCGGACGCGAAAATGCTCGAGAGAGAACGTATAATACGAGACCGAGTTTTCAATCGCCGAATGGGCATATTGACTATATGAGTTCAGGTCAATTTGATGAACTCATGACCAAGGTCAAAGACGCAACTTATGAGTCTACAAGATTAGATATGATCAAGAGTGCGGTGGATGGTCCAGGTATAAGTGCAAATCAACTTGCAGATGTAATGAGCGAATTGAGTTTTGAAAACTCACGCATAGAAATTGCGAAATATTCATACCCCAAGCTATCCGACAAGGAAAATATTTTCGGCGTCTTGAAAGCATTCAAGTTTGACAGCAGCAGAGACGAATTTGAGACTTATATAAAAGAAAAGGAAGGCTAAACCTTTATCTATATACAGAAAGTCCTTTCTCGAAAGAAAGGACTTTTTTTTTGTTCGGGCTTTCTGTATTTTGCTCCTTATATGGCGAAGAGAAAAAAGATGGCCCTGCATACGAAAATTCTATTGGGCATGCTGGGTGGTGTTCTATTTGGTTTAATCGCCTCTCGTTTAGGTTGGGACCAGTTCGTGCTGAATTGGATTGCACCCATGGGCGACATCTTCGTACGGCTATTGAAGCTCATTGCCATTCCCCTCATTGTGGCCTCATTGATCAAGGGCATGGGAGAATTGAAGGATATTAGTCGTCTATCGAAAATTGGCGGACGCACCATTGGCATTTACCTGATGACGACCGTGCTTGCGGTAAGCTTAGGGCTGTTAATTGTAAATGTAATACAGCCAGGTTCTGGCGTCTCAGAGAAAACGATCAATGAATTGACGGAGAAGTTTGCTAGCAGCGAACAGGTCGCAAGTAAATTAGAGACCGCAAGTGCACAAAAAGAAAGCAGGCCCTTGGATTTTGTAGTGGATATTGTTCCGGACAATTTGTTCAATGCCTTAAGTCACAACGGCAGCATGCTACAAGTAATTTTCTTTGTTCTATTTTTTGGTGTTTGCTTATTACTCGTTCCCCAAGAAAAAGCGCGCCCCATCAACGAACTCTTTGATGGCTTTAATGAGGTGATTTTAAAAATGGTCGATATTATTATGCTTATTTCGCCCTATGCAGTATTTGCCCTCTTGGCCAAAGTTATCATTGGAACTCAAAATCCAGAGTTGTTGATTTCTTTATTAAAATATGCAGCTACTGTTTTGGCGGGTTTGGCCTTGATGGTTGGGCTGTATTTGACTGCCATCAAAATATTTACAGCTCGTTCGCCACTCAGTTTCTTAAAAGGAATAGGCCCTGCACAGCTGTTGGCATTCAGTACTAGTTCTAGTGCGGCTACCCTACCCGTAACCATGGAAAGAGTTGAGGAACATTTGGGAGTAGAAAAAGAAGTGACCAGCTTTGTTTGCCCAGTCGGGGCTACCATCAATATGGATGGAACGAGTTTGTATCAAGCAGTTGCCGCGGTATTCATTTGCCAAGCATTACATTTTGACTTGAGCTTTATGGCCCAGCTGACTATTGTTGCCACAGCTACATTAGCATCCATCGGTTCTGCGGCCGTACCAGGTGCAGGCATGGTGATGTTGGTTATAGTTTTGGGTTCGGTAGGATTACCTGCGGAGAAATTAGCCATAGGTCTAGCTTTAATTTTTGCAGTAGATCGTCCATTAGATATGTGCAGAACGGTAATCAATGTGACGGGTGATGCATCGGTTGCGATGTTGGTAGGAAAGTCAGTGGGAAAATTAGGAGAACCTAAGGTGAAGGATTGGGATGATCATTATGGGAACGTTATAAAAGATGAATAATGATTAGTGAATAGTGAATAGTGAATAGTGAATAATTTAATTCAAAGTTTTAGGATTCCTAATCACAAACGGCATTCACACATTTTCACATTCATGCCCACGGCAGGCAGGCCCTAATTTTTAATTCTTACATTCCTTAATTCCTGCCTACGGCCTTTAGATTAGCTTTTGATAATACACCTATTAAATATTCTCTTTGTTCTTGATTAAATTAAAGCTTAGATAATAAAAAAAAGAATGGGGTGAACTTCACCTGCGGCTAGATTTGTAGATCCAT
>Ga0209187_1001548_pt1 | contig 25824 bp, 28 predicted proteins | sample BantaG_FD_187430 | JGI IMG/M metagenome (GOLD analysis project Ga0209187, IMG submission 187430) | Marine algal microbial communities from Bantry Bay, Ireland - BantryBay_4 metaG (SPAdes) (version 2) | ecosystem: Host-associated > Algae > Red algae > Unclassified | place: Bantry Bay, Ireland...
CTCTGCGATATTGTGAAATTTTCTTAGCGCGGATTAGCAGAAGTTAGCAGCTAGAATAATTGCAGATTATATCATAATATTGCGCGAATACTCATAGGAAAAGAGGCAAGATATGCTATTGTATGACAATTGACGCGCTGCGCGGCCAATTTCAACAATGGCTAAAAAGGAAGTTACTCGCACCGGAGGTGCTCGACCGAAGTCAAAAAAGACGGCAGGAAGGTCGTCTGGGGGCTCTGCCCACAACGCCCGTTATCCTCTTTGTCAGGTGAGGTTCTCCTCATCCGAGGAGAAGGAGATCGCGGAGAAAAATGCCCGATGCTGTGGCTACCCGAAGTTGGCAGGGTTCATGAAAACCTTGGCCTTGGGACACCAGCCTCCCTCTGTCCTCGATCAGGATATCCTCCTCGAGGTTTCGGCGCTATCGGGGGAGATGGGAAAGGTCGGAGGTCTTCTCAAGAAACGTCTCGGGGAGATGCGCGAGGCGGGAGCCTCTCCGGTGGAGGTGGCCTCGCTGAGGGAGGAGTTGGATGCCATCTCGAACGTCCGAAGGAAGATCGCCCGGTATGTGGTGGATCTCGATAACCAGCTACGGGGATGATCGCAAAGAAGGTCACTACGAAGAATGTCGCCCGCGATCCGCGAAAGCTGGTCGCCTACATGCTGGACAACGAGGCGTCGAAGCATGGCGATAGGGTGGGGGAGGTATGGGTGACGAATTCCCCACACGAGGATCCCCAGGCTGCGGCGGTGGCCATAGCCGCCCACCAGACGACGACGGGACCGACTCGGAAGTCCGATCCGACCTATCACCTCGTCATCAGCTTCGCGGAGGAGGATCGCGAGAAGCTCGATGGGGATACGCTTCGTGAGATCGAGTCGCGGATGGTCTCCGCGCTCGGTCTGGAGGATCACGCGCGTATCACGGCCGTCCACGAGAATACCTCAAATAAGCACATGCACGTCGCCATCGACCTGGTCGACGATCGCGGGAGGCTGAATGCGCCGAAGAACGATTTTCGGAAGCTGACGGCCGCGCGGGAGGAGCTGGCGGAGGAGTTCGGGCTGAAGCTCGCGGAGCGGGATTTTCCTCGCGACCGCGAGCATGAGGGCGGGAAGCGGTCAGCCGAGGGGAAGGCTGCGGATCGGCAGGGGCCGGTGCAGTCCTTCGAGGGATGGGCGCGGGAGGTGGTGACCCCGACGGTGGCCAAGATCATGAAGGATGATGCTCTCACCTGGTCTGGTCTGCAGGATGCGCTCGCAGATCATGGCGTGGAGCTCCGGAAGCGTGGAGCTGGTCTCGTGGTGGCCGATCGCGAGAGGAAGTTGTTCTGTAAGGCCAGTTCGGTGCACCGGGGGCTCGGGCTCAAGGGGCTGGAGAAGCGACTTGGGGCATTCCAGCCTTCGGCCTCAAAGCGGAAGGCGAAGAATCCCTACGAGCAGAAGGCGAGGGGGGGCTCTGCTGAGCTCTATGAGGAATTCCAAGAGCTGAAGGAAGGAGTCCTGAATGGGAGACGGAAGCTCCGCTCGGAAAATCAAAAGCAGTTCACAGAGGCTCTCGCCGATGCCAGGGCGACGGCGAAGGAGCGCCGCGACCAGCTCCGTCCTCTCAAGCCTTCAGAGCACAAGTCAGCGGCCTACAAAATCCTCGTCTTCGAGCAGGCGAAGGCCGTGGAGGAGGCCAGAGAGATCAAGCGCCGCTCCAACAAGGAAGTGACGGCGTCCTCTCCGCTCCCTTCTTGGCTGGACTACCTGAATGATCGCGCCAACGAGGGCGATGGGAGGGCGGTGTCCGCGCTCCGCCACAGGTCTCGCTCCAAGGGGAAGGGTGGGGGAGACCACATGACGGGAAAACCCCAGGAGGGTGCCGAGGGGCGGATTCTCCGCGATCTCGACTTCAAGGTGGAGCAGTCGGGAGCTGTCTCCTACACCACGAAGGACGGGGCGCAGTTCCGGGATACGGGGAGGCACCTCAACCTCGGGGATCGCTTCGAGGAGAGCGCTGTCGAGGCTGCCCTTGATCTCGCGATGACGAAGTTCGGAGGGAAGTTGGAGATCAATGGCAGCGACGAATTCAAGAAGGCGGTAGTAGAAGTGGCCGCGCGGCGGAAGATGCCGGTGCGCTTCGCCGATCGCGGTATGGAGCGCGAGAGGAAGTCTCTTGCGAGCGGGAAGGGTAGGGGATCGGGCAGGTAGATTGGCCTCTTCAGTGAGACAGCGCTTCTCGCAGGTTAGGGATCACGAGGGGATGTATGCCGCGTTTCCCAAGTCGAGAATTGCGCTCCTGAATGGACTTCGGTGACTCGCCTCTTGTCAGAGAATCTCTGTCCTTCCTTCGCTGCGCGGCCTTCTCTGAGGAACGGCTGGATGGGGGAAAGGCCACCAGAGGCAGCAGTCCACTCCGCTGTTGTGCCTCGTGAAGGCGGCGGATGGCGGCAGCATCCTCTTCGGAAATAGCAGCGTTGCCACGCTCTCTCCTAGAGATGGCCGACCTGCTAGAGCCCAGTCGTGAGGCGACCTCCTCTTGGCTTCCGATCTTCTTGCGGAGGTTCGTGTAGCGGTCGGGTGACATCCTCTATCAGTACACGAGAAAAGAACCCCGCTATTGATCGGGGGTTCCTTGGTTTCGATTGGTTACTAGGACTAGAGAAGATCGCTTAGCGACGAAGCACCTTCTTTCCTCAAGAGGGTGGAAAGGTGCATGTCGCTCCGGACTCCGAAGTCCTTCTGATACTTCTCCTCGATTGTTCCAACATGGGTGTCTCCGCGTTTGCCGCGGAGGCGACCGTTCCCATCATTACGGCTGCGGCAGCCGGGCATTTCGGGGGCATCTCCCGGAGGGCATTTCTTTTTTGAACTCATACAAGGCTTTGGACGCTCTGAAGGTGGTTTTTATTCAAAGGAACAGCATTTTTCCTGTGCTGAAGCTAAGGAGTGCGGGGAAGCTGGATTTTTTGTTCCATAAAGAGTAAAATCACTTATGACCCTTGAGGAAATTCGGAGGGAGCAAGCTCGCGGAGTGGCGGAGCTCACGGATCGCCGTGCCGCTAGCCGAGATCGTCTTGCCGAGATCTTTGAAACAGACGCTCAGGCTATAGAGCGTGGTATTGCTTGGTGCGAATCTGGTAGAGGTCACTATGGGGCTGGAAAATTCTGGCTGCAGCTTCTACGCCAAGGCCGCACGAAGGTCGTTGAGGCGATCCGCACGGCCGATCCCAACGGCTATCTGGTTCTCAGTCCCATCCCCTTCAAGGTTCTGACCGGGGAGATAGGGCTTGGGCCAAGATGAGCGATCACTCGGAGAGTGCTCGCACACGGGAAGACTTTGAGGAGGCCGTTAGCGTCGCTAAGGAGAACCTCGCTGATTCCGAACTCGTCATGGCCGGGAGCCTCGGCCCCCTGTTTGCCGCCGGGATCGATACGACAGGAGGCTACGCCTTCACTGTCGATTTCGATGTGGTTCCGCTGACCCATCACGAATCCCATTTTGACGCCGACGAGTCCATTGGAAGAGAGAGCGTCTTTTTTGGAGAACGGGACTTCTATGTGGATCGGCTGGGTGATTGGGTGCTCATGACCGCCGCGCAGGGCTGGAAAGACCGGCTGGTGAAGATCGACGAGAGTGTCTCTGCGCTCTCGATTCACGACGCGGTATGGGTGAAGCTCGATGCTGGTAGGGAGAAAGATATAGCCTACGTGGGAGAGCTGATCGGGCGGGGGCTGGTGGATGCGGATCGATTCCGGTCTTTCTGCCATGAGGCTCAAGGCGGAGAGATAGGAGGATTCGAATCGCTTCGCTCCAGAGTCCTCGAAAAGTTGGAGGATGCCGGGCGCGTTGCCGACTTCGTTCGTGCAGGTCTTACAGACGATGCGAACAAGCAGAAGGAGCTGGTGGCAAGCGGAGCGAAGGGAATGCTCGCTGGGGAGAGGGCGAGGGCGAGAGGGTGGATCAAGCAGTCCGACCTCAAGAATCCGAGCGCTGCAACTAGGGAGGGTCTGGAGAAACTTGCGAAGTTAGTGGCTAGAGCGCGGGCGAAGTCAGCGGAGCGTTCGACCGACGAGGGTCGATAGGGCTTTGCTCAGGAATCCACCCGATGGATGTGAATCTCGAGGTTTTTTCTCTTGGCCTCCTCGATCATGTTCTTGGTTCCCCGGCTCTTGCCGTCCCAGATCGCCACAAGGGCGTCGGCGTACTTCGCCATCTGCCGATTGCGGATCGGTCCCGCTGATCGCGGGTGGGTGTCCCAGTCTGCTGGGAATTGCTTCACGGGAATCTCCCGCTCGTGAGCCCAGGCTTCCCCGAGCTGGTCGATGCCGCGGGCAGCACCCGAGACGATCTCGGTTGGTTTCCAGGGACATTCTTCCATGGCGGCCGCCACGAGTTCGGCTTGGGCGAGGTCGTGCCCCCCGGCGATGATCGTCTTCATGTCACCAGCCTCTCTTGTCGATCTCGCGGCAGTAATCTAGCTCGCTCACCCACCAGGTTCGCTTCTCAGCATCCCATCCTGCGCCGAGCGCCTTGGCCTCATCCTTTTCTGAGTAGGGGACAGCGAGGTCGATACGGCGCGCTTGGGTTGAGTTGTAGAGGAGTCGCCAATCCTCCCGTGAGCCGAATAGCTCGTCGATTTCGGGTTCCAGCTCGGTGATGGGGACGCACCGCCAGAAGATGTAACCGTTCCTGAGATAGCCCTTCGCTTGGAGGAGCCTTGCCATGTCGGAATCTATTTCAAAATCCTCGTGTTCCATCGGGTCGAGGATGGCGATGTGGAGGCGGACGTACCCCTCTGGTGCGTGCCCGCTGATCTCGAACCAAGGCTGTCTGTCCCGGATGGCAGTAGGCCGCCTTCGGAGACGGTATGGCTTGAGCCTCCGTAGGACGGGGAACACCTCCCGCTTCCAGTAAGGGGTGTCGTCGAGGTTGCGGGGGAGCGTCCGATCCTCGGAGAGAGACTCCAGGATGGCGGAGGTCTCGATGGTCTCCAGTGTTTCCAACACCCTGTTTTTGAAATCGTTGGCCATGGCCTATTTGCTCCCTTGGGTTGTTGCGGAGGGCTTGGGCGATTCCCCCTTATCCGGGGTATCAAGAAGGTCACCCATTGAGATTCCGTCTCCCTGTTTAAGCTCATCTAGGCCTTCTTGGATGAGTTGTTTCTCCTCCTCCCAAGCCTGTTTTTGAGCGGCTTCCCGCTCGCGGGTATCGCGGGCGAGTTTCTCGGATTCGCTCTCCCCGCAGGAGCAGAGAAGGAAGAAACACAGGCATCCTAGGAATGGCTTCATGGGGACATTCTAGATTGCTTCGATTTTGGAAGCAAGGGGGTTTGCTGCGATTTCGGAAGCGTGGACAAGACGCTCTACTCCCAAAAATCAGCGATTCTGGTGCAGCATCTCCGTGCTTTGCGCGAGAGGGCGGGAATGACCCAACGAGATCTCGCCGAAGCCGTGGGGCGCGACCACGGAATGATCGCGAAGCTCGAGCTTGGGCAGCGGCGGCTAGACGTGGTCGAATATTACCAACTGGTCAGGGCGATGGGTTCTGACCCTGAAAAGGAGGCCGCTATTCTGATGCGGGCACTGGCGGGTGATTCTCAGATCACGCTGGATTGAGGAGAAGCATTTGCCCGTTCTCGTGGGGGCGTCCTTCAACCCATACTTCGCCGCATCCTAAATCCGACCACACAAGTCGAAAGGCGGCGTTTAGGCATTTGCTGGAGGAGTCACCTGCGATTCCGGGGAGAATAGTCCGGGGTGTGGACATCCGGTCGAGGTGTGCTAATCAGCCCGCCGTGTGCCCCTGTCGATTCGAATGATCCATCGGGGTTCGCGACTCTCCAACGGTAGTCGCTGAGCATCGAGGAACGGATATCGTCCTGGTCTTCGAATCTCCTGGGCTCGCGATCGGCGGCAACGAGGATCCAGTTGCTGCGGATGAATGAGGGGGATTCTTCGAATTTCAGGCTCTCGTCCTCTAGGACATCAAGCCATTCTTCGCTCGCAACGAAGGCTCCCGCTAGGTCGATCTCGGTGAGGTCGGCCTCACGAAATGCCGATGCGTCGGGCATGAGAACATCTCCTAAGACCCCCGTTGTTCCCGAAGACGAGGTGATGAATTTTGCAGCGGTTAAGTCAGCTCCGCTAAAGGAGGTATACCGTAGATCGGCGTCCGAGAAGTTGGTTCCTCGGGCGTTCGCAGTCGCAAATGAGGTGCCATAGAGGCGTGCTCCGACGAAAATTGCGTTGTCGAGCCAAGCGCCTTTGAAGCTGGCCTGTTCCAACTGGCAGGAGCGAAAGGCGGTTCCTTCCATTTGGGTGTAGCTCAGCCGAAGCCCTCGGGATCCACGTTGAGATGCTAAGGCAACTTGGTCTTCGAGTCCCGCCTTTTCCCAGACCAGGGACGTGTGCGGGCGTCCGGACGGGGTCGCCAATGCCCTCGGGATAGAAATGGATCCTTTTTCTACGGAAACAGGGGGGGTGGAGTGAGGCGATTATTTTGTGGAAGAGCGCCCTACGTCACGCGTAAGCTTACAGCATGATAAGCAAGACCCTCGGCGCCGCGATTCGAGAACTCCGCCTAGAAAAAGGCCTGTCCGTTCGTGGCTTGGCTTCGAAGGTTGAAAAATCCGCTCCCTTTATTTCTGATATCGAACTGGGTAGGCGGTATCCCTCGGCTGAAGTACTCAAATCCATCGCTGGTGTTTTAAAGGTGGATATTGAATCGCTGGCAGCGTTAGACACCAGGAGCTCTTTGGAGGATATGAAAGGTCTTGTTGCCCAGGATCCCTCTTGGGGTCTGGCATTCAGGAAAGTGGCTGCCCAAGGTCTCGGTGGTGAATTAGATGCAGCGGAGCTTCTTCGGCGTTTGGAGGGGCGAGGTTCAAGGGGTGAAAATTAGAAGAACAGAGTCTGGTAGTCAGCGTCTACACTTCGAGGCTGAGGAAATCGAGGGGATGTGTATGGAGGCTCTCCGCGAATCAAAATGCCTTCCAGCGGCTCCCGAGGCGGTAGATATCGACTTCTTCATCGAAAAGCACTTTGGGGTTCAGTTGGACGTCGCTACTGATGTTGGTGAGGGCGTATTGGGTTATACCGTGTTTTCCTCTCTTGGAAATCCGCTCTTAGTCGGTGTCACGCCGAGCCTCTACGAAAACGACGATATCGTCATGAGGAGAAGGGGTAGGGCGACGTTGGCCCATGAAGCGGGGCATTGCCTCATGCACCCGATCCTTTTTATGGAGGATCAGGGGATACTTAAAGGGGTTGATAATGCGGTTTCGGATAGAATTTTGTGCCGCAAATCCGATATCAATCCCGCGGGAGGCTATCAAGGGCGTTGGTGGGAATGGCAAGCGAATCAGGCAATAGGGGGGTTGCTACTTCCGAAGCCTTTGGCGATAGAGGCTGCGGAGCCCTTCTTGGATTCTCGCGGTGGGATAGGGGCTGCAAAATCTCGGAGCGAGGCGGCTCTAGCGCTAAGCGAGACCTTTGATGTAAATCCTGTAGTGGCCGAAATTCGTCTTGCAGGGCTCTTCCCAGTTCCCGCCTGACTCTTGTTTTGGAACTCGAATATCAATATTTCCGAAAAAATATTGCAATGTAAGCTTACGAAGCTTACATATCCCCGAATCCCTTTTTTCAGAGAGCATGTTTGAGTATAAAGATCCCACGGGTGAAGACTTTCTTGGGCTGGATGGTGTACGTAATTTCTACCGTGCGTCTTTGGCGAAAACCTATAAGGAGCATGCTGAGAAGCCCAGCTCTGGATTCACATGGCTGGAGGCTTTTTCTATGGCGGAGGAAGCCACGACCGTCAGTCCCTCTTGGAAGGCCTTCCCAGTAACTGCTGATGTTCAGGACAACGCGGCAATTGATGGCGATCGCTTCCGTTTCCAGGACGAGTATGTAGAGGTCTGTTGAGCGGTCTGAGGAGGATGATTCTGTAGAGGCTATCCACTTTACTACTGAGTTTTCGGAACACTACATGGCGTATGCTTCGGAGGGGGTTGAGGAAGTGGTAATGGCTATCCGATCTGTCTACCCAGACGCGGATCCCACGGAGGAGGAGCTTTTCGGGCTCTCTCTTTCCGATTTCCCTTTCCCGGTTTCTCCTGATATCCGGGGGAGGCAGTTCCGAGCGCACCTTCCGGACAACCCATGGAACAACGGGGAGAAGGGGATTCTCTGCCTTACTCAACAATTTAATACTAGAGCGGCTCTGTTCAACTTGGTGTCCACCTGTTCAATCCATCGGGATTCCGGTCACCCAGATGATACCTGTGGTGCTGTTGGGGGCGCGTGTGGAGCAGGTCGTGCTTCGGATCCTGTGGTTTGTTCCTTGTCCCAACAGGCTCGAAGAGGTGGGTTGGCGGTTTCCTTTCCGGATCCTCCGGGAATCGCTATCTCGAAGCTGGAGGGGGTGTGGAAAATGGATGGGAATCCCATTGATATAAACGACGATTCAGACGGCACCAATGCGCCATGGCAGATTTCTAGGGGTGGGCGTCGGGCAAGCCTACGAGATGTTGGGAGGCTCCTTCTCGACAATGAGCCTATCTCGACCGGTAGCCAAGTAGCTCGGGTTTTGGAGGTGGTCGCGGACGTTGTAGCAGCTCAGGAGAAACATCTTCCCGTATGGGCTCGTACCGGATCCGAAGAAATGGGACTCCGCAGTTAGCCCGCAAGTTCCCAAAAGAGCATGAAATATTTCAACATCATCTTCATCCTGTGTGGACTCTCGGCGAGCGGTTTTGCGCAGATTTCGAGGCAGATCACCGGTGGGGAAGTTCCTGTCCCCATGGAGCAGCACGAAGTCAGCGCGCTAGGGGATCCGTTCTTCACGTTGGTGCTCCGCGAGCATCCGAATGTCACGTCGCTAGGTGAGATCCTGGATGCGATTCAGCCCGACGAGGAAAAGCGAAAACTGTTTGTTGTCTCCGAGCAATTACAGTCCGCGCATGGAAATTCTAGGAGAATGGTAATTGCCTTCGAGGGCGTTCGCGATGGGGAAGACCTTAGGGCGAACGTGATGCTTTCGGGCTCCCTGTCAAAGCAGGGCTTTCCTGAGGATTTGGGTTTCTTGGAAGCTTGGGGTTGGGACAACCACCGGGGTAGATACAACTATTATAGGCTAGATACTGCTAGGGGAGAGGAGCTCCCAACATGGAAGTTTAGAGGATCTTCGGTCGACGCGGATCTCCGATCTCCCGTAAGCCGAGAGGGAACTTGTTTTGCCTGTCATGTTAATGGGGCGCCCATGATGAAGGAGCTCCAGTTCCCGTGGAACAACTGGTTTAGCGAGAGCAGTGGCAATAGAATCGGTTACTTGGATCAGTTGCCCATCGATGGTCAGTGGCCGGTGGCTCGAGATAGCTCCTTCAGGAGAATGCTTGAGGGTGCTGAGAGTCTTGAGGCCGATATCTTTTCTGCTATTAAGCGGTTCAACCTACAGCGCATCAACGACAGCATTCGCCGCGATGACTTCTCAGGTAACCGCGTTGCTGCCGAAGGAGCGGTTACGGTTATTCAGGGGAAGCGTCTCTTGCGGCCTCTTTTCGAGCCGACAGAGTTGAATTTGATCTCTTCCAGAGACCGCTCAGGATCACATCCGTTGTCCCCAGAGTCCGAGTTTGATCCCACATCCTCAATCAGGCTGCCCTCCAGTTTCTTCCTAGACTCCTTGCTAATCGGCGGTGGCCCGGGGATTGGTGGTGGCTTGGGAATTGCAGAGGCTCGGGACTTCGATTTCTCCCTCACCCAAAGGGAGAACAGGCAGCTCTTAGAAAATTCCGAGGCGCTGTTTGCTGACCGCTCTGATGGGGACGCGTCCTTTGCCTGGTTTGTACCCGAGCGTTCTTTTATCGACAATTCGTTGGTGATGAGCCTTGTCGAGCAGCAGATGATCACACCTGAATTAGTTGCCGCGATCCTTGCGATTGATATCGAGCGCCCGATTTTTTCCGAGCGGCGAGCCTCTCTGCTGAGGCACGTTCCCGACCGCTTCGATACTTCAGGTGGAGATCTTGTAGAGAAGATCGTTGAGTCTATCGAAGAGGGTGGAGATCCTGAACCTAGTTCTCCAGAGGAGGAGCTTCTTCAGAATCTCACAGCCGACGATCCGTTGGAACTGCTTCGGGAGAAGGTCATCGCCTACCGCGATGAGGTAGCATCCAGGCTGGAGGGGGAAGCGTCCGTACGTTTCGAAGAGCTTACTAGACTCTATGGCCTTGCCGTAGAAAAGCGCCAAGCACTCCAAGTAGACCCTGTTTTCCATCATCTAGATGAAACGAGAGGGCGCTTTCTGTTCCCCCTTCCTCCTAGGTTTTAAGCTGCTGTAGTCAATATCGAAAGCGCGGCTTGCAATTTAAAGTGCGTCTTTTAAATTGGCGATGTGCTTAATCTGGCCAGAAACATAGATCTTAACGTCACGCTCCCAGGAGGCTTCGTGGTAGATGCCGTCTGTGGGGGAGTTGTGATCGAAATTCTCAAGGAGCCTAAGGAGCTTGCGCGGGTCAGGGGCTCGATCTTCGCATTCGCCGATGCCATTGGCCATGTGGCCGAGATGGGTGGCTCGGGGTTCGACGGGTTCGTGATCCTGATGGAGTCACCACAGCTCAGCACCCATGTGGTCGACGAGTTGGCTCTGTCGATGAACAGGACGCTGCGTCCGGAGATCTCGGATCGGCTGCGCCTTTGGATATGCCAGAAAGGTGTGGTTGAGGGCAGGGGACTTGATGATGGGAGCCTGAGCGATCGGGAGGCTGAAATTGCGGAGGCCGTTTTGGAGAGGGTGGGGGAGCGCAGGATGTCCCGTGGCCCTGTCGGTGGGGATGCGACGTTTGAGATCCAGAAGCTCGCAGTTCTCCAATGGATGCAGGATGGGGGAGCGATGACTCCCGGTTGGATAACCCACCATTCGGGATACAGCTACCCGACCGTGAGCAAGGCGCTCAAGTCTCTCGAGGAGAGCGGCCGGGACGTCCTTACCAGGCACTCTGGGCGCAAGGGAGTCGAGTTGTCGCGCTTCCCACTAGGCGCTTGGGCATGGATTCTTTCGAGAGCAAACGAGAGCCGGGAGACGATTCGGTTTGTCTCCGAAGGCGATCCGCGACCGCCGAAGGCTCTGTTGGATCGCCTTCGCCGCGCCAATTTTAGTCATGTGGCGGTTGGTGGGGTGGATGGTGCGCGCCGTCTTCTTCCCTCCCTCGACCTCTTTGGTCAGCCCCGTCTCGATTTGACCGTGCACGCTAGGGGAATGAGGTCGCGGGACGAGCAGCGTGAAGAGGTGGCGGAGATCGTGTCTCGCCTGGATCCTGCTTTGATGCCTGTTCAGTCGGCAGGTCAGGCTGCTAGCTTGGTGGTACACTTTCTCTATCGGAAGACTGCTTTCTTCGAGGAAGAGTCAGGGCTCCAGTGGGCGGATTCGGCCGAGTGCCTTCTCGACCTCCATGAGCTGGGTATGGAGTCCCAGGCGGAGCAGTTTCTTAAATCCCACCCGATGGCGACTAGATGACAGATCAATGCGAAGACTGGATCTCTCCGAAGGGGGTGATCAGCGAGGTGGCTGCGGCCGTCCCCAGCGAGTGTCTGGGGAATATCGTAATCGTCGGTAGCCTCGCGGCTGGATACCGCTTTTTCTCTGGAGACGCCGAGCAGTATCTCATCCAGACGAAGGACGTGGATTGCGTGATCCGCCCGCGGATTGCCGCGCTTTCGGCGGGCAAGGAGGTCACCGAACATCTCTTCGAGGGGGGCTGGACATACCACCCGACTGAGGAATTTCCTGAGCCTGGCAAGGCCGGTGACGAGAAGCTCCCGGTCGTTCGCCTGAAACCGCCTACCGGCGGTGGATGGTTCTTGGAACTCCTCACCGTCCCTGAGGACGAGGATGATTTCGGTCGCCGCTACCTCACGGTGGAGACTGGGCACGGCCATTTCAGCCTCTGCAGCTTCGGGGGGATTGCCCTCACCGAATTCGACCCGCTGCCGACACCGGAGGGGATTGCGATCGCTCGTCCCGAGATGATGGCGCTCTCCAATATGCTCCACCACCCAGAGATCGGTGAGCAGAGGATGAGTGGCCTCTTCGCGGGGAGGAGCATCAAGCGGAGCAACAAGGATCTTGGTCGTGTTCTCGCCCTGGCCTACCTTGATGAAAGGCGGGATGCGGACGCCCTGATGGATTGGGGGACAGCTTGGAAGGCCGGGCTGCGCGAGTGCTTCCCTGAGACGTGCGAGGAAAAGGCACATCGCGCGGGGGATGGGATCCGAGCCCTTCTCGAAAGTCCTGATGATCTGGAGGAGGCGGTGCACACCTGCCAGTACGGACTGCTCGCCTCCATGTCCCCGAGCTTTGAGGCGCTCCAAGCTGCAGGGGCTCGCCTTGTAGCAGATGCCATTGAACCCCTCGAATCTACGTCATGAGCGAACCCAAGGTCATGGTCAGCCACGCCTCCGAGGACAAGGAGCGCTTCGTGGTGGATTTTGCCACACGGCTTCGAGCTGAAGGGATCGAGGCATGGCTGGATAAGTGGGAAATCGCCCCCGGCGACAGCCTCGTGCAGCGCATTTTCGACGAGGGAATTGGCCAGGCCGGTGTCTTTCTTGTCGTCCTCTCGCAGGCGAGCGTGAACAAGCGATGGGTGAGGGAAGAACTTGATGCGGCAGTGGTGAGGAGAATCGAGGGCAGCTGTCGCCTCATCCCCATCGTCATCGATGGGTGCGAGATCCCGGCCTCGCTCAAGCACCTGTTGTGGGTGCGGATCCAATCGACCGATTCCTACGACGAGGAGTTCCGCAAGATCGTGAATGCCATCTTCGGTCGGGACGAAAAACCGCCGCTCGGTTCTGCTCCCGATCGGGTGGAGGTCGAGGCGCTCGACTTCATCCCCGAGGCCTCGGAGCAGGACAACATCGTCTTCGACGCGATTGGAAAAGCCTACTTAGAAAGCGGGCGAGAAGCTCTCAGCCTCTCCCAATTTGCTCCGCAGCTACAGGCGGTCGGACTGAGTGACGAGGAGATCCAAGAGAGCCTCGAGGCGCTTGCTGAACTCCATGTGATGAGGGGAGATCGGTCTGGCTTTGGCTTCATTATCGCCCGCCCCTCCTTCTACTGCCTAGATGACTACGTGAGGAGGGTCGTCGATGACTACGACGGCGTTGTCCGGGAGATCACCGGGCTCATCGTCAACAAGGGATTGAAGACCAGCGAAGATCTAGAAGAGGCCACCGGGCAACCCGCCCCCCTCGTGCGGCATATCCTCAAGTCGATGAGCAATCGCAATTTGATCAACGTGGTCACTTCGGCCGGGATGCGGACTTGGATCACGAAGGTGAGCGTGAAGCTAAAGCGCTCGCTACAGTAGCTCTCCTCGTGACCGAGGCGGGGGGCCCTCCGGTAATTTTAGGCTTGGCTTGAAGCCATAGAACTCCTAACAATGGGAATATGTATCGGTGGGTTCTATTTGGGCTTCTTCTCCTCGTTGCCTCTTGCAGCAGCGTGCGGACTTCATCCACTCCCTCGGAGGGAATACAGGTTCCGTACTTCCTGCCAAAGGGGCTTGTCACGGTAGACCTTTCCTACAAAGCGGAAACGAGGCCAGCCTCCACTACTACAACTAACACCAGCCCCCCTGGGTAGCGTTTCTGTAACAGAGTCTAGGGTAGTCCCAACCGGCAACAAAATCCCTTCTCTGGATGTCTCTGTGGATCTGGTTGCTGATGAGAGTTCGGGAGTCCTGTATCTTACCTACGCTAAGAACTTTTTTTCGGATGATTTGGTAGAATTTGGAGTGGGCGACAAGGGCCTACTTAGAAGTGCTACCGCTACGTCGGTGGATCATTCGGCCACAGTTGTGGAAAATCTGGTGCTTGCTGGATTGGAAGTTCTCAAGGCTGGGTCCGGAGGGGGGCTTGCAGCGTCAAGTGCTGGGGCTGGGGTGGTTGAAGCGGCTCAAGAAATCCATATAACCTTTGACCCAACCGACCTTGCTGATCTGAGTGGCGCCAATGCCGAACTCGGAAAAGTGGGTCTCGAGCTCAGAGATAGTCGAGGAGCTACTCCAATCGCGCAGAATCCAGGGGGATCAGGGAACTCCGGAGGGTTAGTCTTCCGCCCTCCTCGATTCTTCCACCTCTACGAGGGGAATCAGCTTATTGCCACCTTTGCGGTTCCTGACCCTGACTACCGTTATGCAGTGCCGCTTTCAAGGACTGCCTTTACATCCTTCAAGAGCGACTTAACAATTGAAGATGGGATGCTCACGTCCGTAAGTATTGACAAGCAGAGTGAGCTTGCTGCCGTCGCAGGTTTGCCGCTCCGCATAATTCAAGAAATCGCATCCTTGCCGAAAGGAATCTTGGTCTATCGCACGGAAAACATCAATGCGTCGAAAGGACTTATCGAGGCTCAGGCATCCTATCTTGAAGCTGCTGAATCATTAAGGGCGACTTCCGAAATCCCTGTGTCCAACGAGGCATCGAGTCAACCATAAGATATGGCGCGCTTATGCCTTGAAACAAGTTACTTAAAAACCTAAAAATTGAGCAATGAATACTAGATTTTTGATTTCGCTCTTGATTGGTGTCGGGACTCCCCTGTTTGGACAAGAGGTGCTTAGGTCTCCTAAGAATATTGCCCCCTGTGGAGCCGCCTTTCAGGTTTTACGAAGGCCCTCTCGAAGAAGATCCGCAGGCTGAGTTGCCGGAAGCGAGAGCGTTTATCAACCTCGATCAGGCTAGGGAAGAGTTCCGTGATCCTGGTGAGTTCGAGCTTTCGGGAGAAGGAATGACTGTGGCTGTTCTCGACACCGGTCTTCGTGTGACACACGTCGATTTTAGAGGTCGCGTGCCCTTTCAGCTTAATCTAACACCGGACAATGGAGGGGATCGTTCAAACGCCGCAGATGGCCAAGGTCATGGCACCAACGTAGGTGGAATTATTGTGGCTGGAGGATTGAATAATGGAATCGCTCCTGCCGCGCGAATAGTGCCCATAAAGGTTCTCCAAGATACTGGGGGGGGGGCTTTCGATTGGGTTGAGGATGCCCTGAGGTGGGTGGATGAGAACCATGAAGAGCATGGCATAACCGTAGTCAATATGTCTCTCGGAGATAGTGGAAACCATGTTAGCGATGCTTTTGGTGAAAATAGCATAGGCGAATTAATCACCTCGCTTCGAGAGAAGAGAATCGCGGTGGTGGTTTCTGCGGGAAATGACTTCTTTACTCACTCCAGCCAGCAAGGGATGGGCTTTCCGGCTATTTTTCGTGACACAATTAGTGTTGGTGCAGTGTACGACTCAAATGCCGGTGGGTTTGGGTACTCTTCGGGAGCTCGCGCCGAAAGTTCTGCGGGTGGTCAAATCACTCCCTTTTCGCAGAGGATCCACGAAAGTACAAACAACGCCCTACGAACTGACATATTTGCTCCTGGAGCACCAATTGCCTCATCTGGGATCACTAGCGATCAAGGGATCTCGATTCAACATGGGACAAGCCAGGCTGCCCCAGTTACTTCGGGTCTTATTCTCCTAATGCAGCAATACTATAAATATCGCACTGGGGGTCTGCCGACTGTAGAGCAAATCGAAGAATGGCTCCGATCGGGAGGTGGTGAAAGTATTGATAATTATGGCGATAGGGATAATGTGGTAAATACCGGTCTTTCATTCACTGGGCTCGACGCTCTTGGTTCTATGACGCAAGTGAGGGAGGCTTTGAAAGAGTAGATGTCGGAGTCTCCTCGTATATACAAGAGAGCCCTCTTGGATCTAGCGGAAACCGAGGATCTTCAGGGTTGGTCAGAAGAAGTTCTCAAAAGGTATGATGAGAGCATTAAGCTTGAGATCAGGGATCCGGGAGAGCTTAGCTTTCCGCAAACGCGAGACGATATTGCGGCTGCAATGGAGGCCTTTACTACGGGAGAAGAATTGGTGGCCGGGAGGTGGTCGGGAACAGAGCAAATTATCGATGAGGAACTCCCCGTCTTCCCAATTGTAGAAGATTTTCCTACCGTATCGCCTCGGGATTTCCGCCTTCCTGAGCAAGAGTTGGTATCATCAAGCCTTAAGACTGCTGTCCGGGCGACTGGGCGAATCAACTTTCTTGATGATGAAGGATACGTCCGTTACGCTACAGGGTTTCTAGTTACTCCCGATCTTGTGTGTACGAATAGGCATGTTGCCAGCGCTTTCTGCACGGGGGTGGGTCTTCAAAATTTGAGCCTAACTTCTTCGGCGAACATTCACTTTGGAATGGAGTCCGGATCCAATTGGAGGCAGGGAGATGGGTTGCCAACAGGGGAACAAGGAGAGGTCTATGATATCGAAGGCCCGGTGTTGATACATCCATATTGGGATGTTGCTTTCCTTTCTCTAGAATCTTCGTCTGAAAGATTGCCGCTAGCGTTTGACGCTTCCGGACGCAAGGCATCAAAGGTATTCGTTGTAGGTCATCCCCAACCAAGCTCTAGCGCTGGAGGATATAATCATCAGCTTCGGCTACTTGATAGGGAAGCTGGCGTGAAACGGGTCGCGCCCGGGAAAGTTGGGCCACGAACTATGGTTGTAGATCCCCAAGGGAATTCGGTTCTCGCCCTTACCCATAAGGCTTCCACTCTTCCATCCAATTCGGGTTCTCCACTTATTCGAGTAGATTCAGGGGAGGTTTTAGGTATCCATATGTCGGGCAGGTATCTTGTGGATAACTATGCGGTTCCGGCCTCTGAGTTGTTTAGAGATCCTAGAATCGTCGAATTAGGTCTATCGTTTGAACCGGACGTTTCCGTGACAGATCCCTGGTCGGACTATTGGGAGAGAACCGCTTCATAGCTGAATGTGGCTCGAGCTCAGAAAAATCAATCCCTTCTACGCGATAATCAAGTTTATCATGTAGAATATTAGTAGTAAAGATCTTCAAAACATAGTAGGTCGAAGGTGTCATGCCGTCTTCCGAAGAAGCTCCGATCGAGACCGAGACCACCGCCCTCCAGGTTGCCGTCCCCGGTGGAGAAGCCAGCCCCCTGCCCCCCGAGGCCGGAGCGCTGGCCGCCATCGCCTCGATCCCGGAAGAGGCCGTCTGGCTAGCCAGCCACAAGAGCGAGCGCACTAGGCGAGCTTACAGGAAGGACGTCGCCGACTTCATGGGCTTCCTTGGTATACAGAGCGCGGAATTCCTGCGCTCGGCTACCCACGCGCACGTCATCGCCTGGGAGCGGCACCTGCGCGAGGATCGCGGCTACGCGAGCAGCACCGTCCGTCGGCGCCTCGCGGCCGTCTCGAGCTTGTTTCGCCATCTGAAGAACCATGGGCTCATGGACAACAACCCGGCTCTGGACGTCAAGCGGCCGCCGGTGAACCGTACCGAGGGCTCAACCCCAGCCTTCTCCAAAGAAGAGGCACGTGCCCTCCTCGATGCCCCCGACCCAGAGACGCTCGTCGGGCTGCGCGATCGCGCAATCCTGTCAGTAGGTCTCCACGCTGGTCTTCGCCGTGCGGAGATCGCGCACCTGGCCGTCGGCGATTTGTATGTCGATCGGGGCTTCCCGGCACTGCGGATCCTCCGCAAGGGTGGCAAGAAGGGATCGCTGCCGATCAACGCATCCTGCGATCGCAGAATCCGCGACTATCTCGAGGCGGCGGGCACTGCCGAAAATGCGGATGCTCCGATGTTCTTACCGACGACGCACAATCGGCATACCAACGAGTCCCCTACCCTCGAGCGCCACCTCGATCCGGACACGATCGACCGGGTGGTGAAGAGGCATGCGCTCGGCCTAGGGTTCGCCGGGAAGTACTCGGCGCACTCGATGCGGGCGACGTTCATCACAACGACGCTGGAGAACGGCTCCCCCTTGGAGGAGGTGCAGCGGGCGGCGGGGCACTCGGATCCTGGGACGACGAAGTTGTACGACCGGCGCGGGTTCGACCCTGAGCGGGGAGCGAGTTTCTTTGCCAATTACTGATCCCTAAGTTTGCCGGATACATTGACGAGACGACCGGCGACACCGAGGGACAGGAGTGGTAGTCGCGACCTTGGGTTTCTAGTTGCTAGAGTCGGGCTCGTAAAACATGACCTGAGACCTTCTTCCTGGAACACGAACCTTGAGGTCTGGATATGCCTTAGGCAGCCAAACGTAGAGCCTTTCGACTGCCTCTTTTACGTCAGTTCTGTACGGGGCTGGAACTTCCCGGCAGTTGTCATGCACCCAAGAGGTCATAGCGCCAAAGCTGATAGATTTATCTTCGATGATCTTTTCCAAGAGCGCTGCGACGAAAGATGCCTCTCGGAAGCCCGCCATTAGGCCATCCAGCGTTGGTCTCACTGCGATGTTCGGACAATAGCTGGCGAGGTCTTCAATCGCGGAAGCTTTGGTTCCCTCGCCATCCTTTACAGCTTCTCCTGAAGATAGTTTCAATACACCCTCAGGTGATCGCGTAGCGGGCAGTTCAGCTAGGGTGAATTCCTTCTCCATGTCTTGAGGGGGTAATTCGACTTCCTCGAAATCACTTTTTGCTCGACCCATGTTGGCCATCACAGCGTCCTTGAATCTTTGGTAAAGTTCATCGTCAACTCGGACTGCTTGCTCAACCAAAACACGGAGCATTATCCTGTCTTCGACGTTCATATTAACGATCGCTCCGGTTTCTAAATTTGCCCCATCAAAACCCTCGGGTGCTAGACCTCGTTCGGTGAGATTTGCGCTTCCAATGTAAGAATTACTGTTGGAAAAGGCGTATATCTTCGAGTGAAGGGAAGGCAGCACGAATAGTCCAATTCCGAGTTCTCGAAGCACTTCGTACACCTCTAAATCAGAAGATCCTTGAACAAGGTCACCTATCCTCCAACGTACAACGACACTCAGCGATTCTTCGTAGCCAAGCTCAAGAAGCCGTTCTAACGAACCTGATTTCGCGTATGCGGAAATTGCGTGGGTAAGAAGCGCACCGGATTCCGTCACTCTACAAAGGTGACGGAGTGTGTCTCCCCAGACTATTTCCGACTCTTCAGTCATCCAAGCCTTTGAGATAGTCCATTGAGATACGTCCCCAATCGAAGCGAAGACCTTGAAGTTTTTCTCTCTCTTCTGGGCTTCCCTCGTCTTCCAGTCTCGCCCAAGCCCCCAACAGAATCTTAAGGGCGATCAGCTCTTCAGCATCGTCATCCAAGAGCCCCACTAAGTGCTCATATGCTGGATGCGCGGTATTGAGCTTTATGATCAGAACGCCTCCTTTGGAAACAACGTCGAAGATAAGCTGTGGCATCAAAGTGGCCACTTCGAATACGAACTTGCTGCCAGAGGCCACAATTTCTTCCGCTTGCTTTGAAGCCTCCTCCTCACTTTTCCCAATCGATGGATCTTCGAGCTCACCGGCGATATCAGCCTTCTTTTCCTCTGGGTCCTTTTCTTCTTGGTCGTCACTCTCCGCAGACTTGCCTAATTTTTTCTGTCTTTCGGCTGTCATTTTGGAAGCAACAGAGGCGCGAAGGCGTTCGATCGAGAACTACAGAGACGAGGATGCTGACCTCGACCTCCGTGGTCGGCTTGAGGAAGACAAGCTTGCCCAAGAAGCAGGTTTCGACCTCATCTCGTTCCTCACCCGGGATCGGGGGGAGCTCACCGAGTAGTGAACGGTGGAATGCGTAGTGCCCCTCGTCCGCATCGATCCACCCAAACTCGATACCATCGAGCGCCAACTCGAGCTCGTCGGGGTCGCCGCTAGCGAAGAGGAGGTCGCGCGACTCGTCACAGGCGGAGGAGTAGTCGCCGAAGAAGGTCTTGATGTCGCGCCGCACGGATGGCGGCAGCCTCGTCAGCGGCGTCCTCCGTTTTTGGAACTCGCCCGAGGCGAGGAAGACGAGCGTGTCCTCCCGACGACGCTTAGCGGCCTCTTCGAGATCCTCTCGATTCTCGTCATTGTCGAGGAAGACCTGCTGCGCCTTGGGGATGGATCCGGCGGCCTCGCGTACTGTCTGGTATTCCGAATGCTCCTCCGCATCCGCAGGAGCTCTACCCAACTCAAGGCAACGTCCCCAGAAGGCATCTAGCAATTCGCGGTGGCGACTGTAGAGGGTGGCGCGGGAAGGCTTGGGCGGTCTCAACGAACGGAGCCTTTGGCTGATAGCCTCCCAGTTGACCGCCCTTCGGCTGCGCTTGGCGAGATAGGCCTGCTGATCCTCAAGCTTGCGGAAGACGATGAAGACACCCAAGCCCGCGGGCGTCGCCTCGGTATCGAGGGCGTGCTCCACGAGCACCTGGAACTCGCCCGCCAAGAAGTATTTCTGGAAGGTGTTGTTCCTGGTTCGGATTCCATCTCCATGCTGCTCGGCACTGGAGTAGGTCTGCTTTCCGTCCATAAGGACGGAGATCACCAACGCCTTGCGAGCAAGCTCCCAAGCGCGAGTCAGCGCATCGATCCGCTCAGCGGGATCCTCGATGACGTTAAGGACGTAACCGAGGTTGACGATGTCCGACTCGACGAGCGCTTCCTCGGGCGCGAAGGCCGGATCCCAACCCGCTACCCTGTAGCCGATCTCCCGCAACCCAGCCACATCGCTCCCGAGCCCGCAACCGTAGTCAAAAAGGGTGGCGGACTTCGTCAAAACCCCAGACTGGAGGAGCATCTTTATCGGCTTGGAGAGATCAGTTCGCGTCATCGCCGTGCGCCAGCGATCGATCTCCCCTCCAGACTCCCCCACCCCTGGCTCTACTCTCTCGATAGATTCGACGAGCTCGTGCCCGTCATAGCTCAGCCCCTTTTCTGCGAGAAGCTTCGCCCAATTCTCCTGAAACCCGATTGTCGCAGAATTCTCAAAAAGCCCAAAGCCCTCCTCTTGAGATGTCAGCTTCTCAAAGAGAGGCATCCGAGCATCTCCAGGGGGGAGGAAAGTCTCCTTCCTGTGGAGGATGGGCCGGTTTCCTCGCGCCGTATAGTCCGTCGCTCTGATCCTACCCTGGGCGAGATCGACAACCACCGAACGCCCGAGTTGCGGATGAGGCTCTTCGTCGAATTCTGGATAGCCCAAGAAAGACACCTTGAGCGCATCGCGATGGAACTTCAGGACGTTCAGCCCGTCGACAGAATGCCCCTCCGCCGCAAGGTCTGAGCGACAGCCCTTTAGAAGCCCAATGAGAGCCTCGGGCAACTCCGCCTCTCCATCCAAATGCACGTAGAGGGCATTCGGCAACTTCTTACCAAATGATACCTCTCCGACGAGACGCTTGAATTCAGCAAGCTCCATTCTCAGGCGGGCAGAACAGTTCCAGCATCTTAATAAGATGCCAAGTTAAGGCTAAGCAGCCTCTTCGGGCTTGTAGCGGTTGTCTTGCTCACGAACCGCATCAACGGCCGCCTCGAGGTCGACTCCCGATAGATCGACTGCGGCGAGGGCGACTTTGACCAGGAAGGAGGTCGGGGTGTTGCGACCCACCACCCGCTTCTTGCGGAGCGCAGCCTCGATGGCGTCGAGCCGATCCTCATCCGCCGGGTGAAGGGAAATGCTGGTGTTCTTAGCAAGTCCTCCCCCACCCTTCTTGGTCTTTGCCTTCTTCGTTTTGACCTTGGGTTCTGGTGCGGCCTCCGCGACTTCGGCGACCGGCGCAGGTTTTGGCTCCTCGGGCTCAGGAGCCGCAACTGGAACTGGGTCTATTTTTATTGGCTCGGGCTCGGGGGCTTTAACCTCCGGCTTCGCGGTCTCCTCTAAGGCGGTCTTGGCCTGATTCCTTCCTGGGGCGTCCGGAGCTGTCGCTTTGCCTGCCAAGAGCGACTTCAGGGCATCGCGATCGCTTGCTGCCTTCTTTTTCGTGGTCTTCTTGCTCATGAGACTATTTCCAAGGCCATTTTGAATACGTTGGTCTGTGTGCGCGGATCCAGCGCCTTCCATCCCAGAAGGACGGCTCGCTGGATACACTGACGATCTGGGAGACTGGACTCGATGAGGGGAACCCCCAACGCGGCGAATACCTCAGGCGCATCCTTGGCAGCATTCGTAGCCCCTTTGACCATATTCAAAACCCCGTAGTAGCTAGCCTCAGGCTTCTTGAAACGATGGACGACATCGGCGGTGGCCTTCGCCGTGGTGATGTCTCCCGGACTAGGAGTACAGGGCATCACGATACAGTCGGCTGCGGCGATGGCTTGGTGGACACTCTCATCGTCGATCGCTGGCCTAGTATCCAACAGGTGGAAGTCCCCCACCCTCTCTGGGCTCAGGGTGACCCCATCCCTTTCCTCGTCGATCCAAGATGTGATACTGCCCTGAGGGTCGAGGTCAGAGACAGAGACTCTCTTACCCGCATCCCGGAGGGAGAGTGCCGCGAGGAAGCAGAGGGTGGACTTCCCCACCCCGCCTTTGCCGTTTACGAATGCGATCTGCATGAAATACTTTGGTAATCCGTTATATCAGGAATATCAGATTTTACCAAATTGGCAAGGTGCCATTTTCACATTTTGCCATCTTAACAAGATACCGCACCCTTATGATACCAATCCACCACCTTCCGATGTTCTTATTTTAATATAATCACATCACCACATCCTAACACCTTCCTATTATCACATCCTCACTTCCTGCTTATTTAACAATATACCAATACCTTATGTTCCCAAAATCCCAGAGGGAGCCGCGATCAAGGAAGAGCTGGCGAAGCAAGTTTCGAGAGTCCCTTGATTGGAACTCGCATCCAGAAAGCCTATTTGGACGGGGATTTCCACACATCTTAATAATCTGGTAATTTACCAATACGCCAAGCCGATACGGCCACAGATAGAAGCCGCAGTAGAGGGTGGGGGAGGGGAGACCCCTCCGCGTTGAGCTTCGTCGCAGACTCCTCTTCTCGCCGACTCTCCCCCTTCGGCAGGACACCATGCCGATAGAAAAGCGTGGCCTATCGCGCCCATCCGAGTCTCCTCGGATACGGCAGAGGCTTAGACCAGAACCCTCCCAATCGTTACCCTAACCGGTCTCCTCTGGCCTCGAATCCACCTCTGACGGGTGGAGAAAGCGGACTCCCAATCGCCCACCTTGGTCTTCAGAAGCCCCGGAAAATCTGCGCATCCTTGGGAGTGGGTGCCCAAGGCTATGGAGCGACTTCGATGAACCGGTGAGCCGAGACGAGCGGCCATTCCTGTTCCACATACAGTAGCAGGATCGAGGGAGCTGAACCCTGCACCACATCCAATACCCTTGGAATGCACTGTTCATTTAAACCGTTGCGAATCCTGCATAGTACGACAACAAAAGTGCAACGGTTACGGGGCTTTTTTGCTTGCGCTCACCTTAACTATTGGTGATCTATACAGGAATGCTGTTAAGCGATACAGGGATTAGGTGCAATACTGGATGTGGTGCAGGGTTTGGGGGTAACTATTGGTGTGTAGCACAGGGAACTACTGGATGTAGTGCAGGGTTTAAAGGGGCACTATTGGTATGTGGCACAGGACTTATTGGTGTGTAGTGCAGGATTCACCCTTGCCAAGCTTTGATTATCAATGAGTTATGAACCCCTAAACATTAAACTATGATGTTATTAAACAACAACAACACCGAGTGTTGATGTGCTTTTGGAATTTTTGAGATGGATGACGATATCAGCAAGGAGCAACTAGACCTCTTCCCAAGCCTGCTTGAATCCTACCGGGACGGTAAGGACGAGATGAATATCGTCGAGTTCCCTGTAGCGGTCATTGCTCGAGCTGCTCAGCCAGGCCAGCTGACGGTCAGCTTCAGTGATACCATCAAGGATCAATCCACGGGAGAGCTCATGGATCGGAGCGTCACGGTTCACGGAACCGAGACTTGGGGGCTCCCCGCTGCACAGGACGATGAGGTGCTCCTCGGCCTCATCCAGCTCAGCCGCCTACAAGGTTGGCCTCAGACGATCCGGTTTACGCGATACCAGCTCGTAAAGATGCTGGGATGGGCCGTGGGCGGAGCTTCGTATCAGCGTGTCTACACAGCGCTCCACCGGCTCACCACGACATCCTACGACTACAAGTATGCCTGGAGGGATCGAACCGATGAGGAATGGGTTCCATCGAGGGTGTTCAGCTACATCCAGGAACTTGAGGTCCACGAGGCCGAGAATCCCACCGCTACGGGAATGTGCACCGTCCAGTGGGCGAGCTGGTTCCACAAGAGCTTGGAGGCCGGGAACCTCAAGAGCCTCGATTTTGACTTCTATCGAAAACTCAAACATCCGATCGCGAAGCGCCTCTACCGTTTCCTGGACAAGCGCTTCTATCGGCGAAAGCGCGTGGAGTACCAGCTCCGGACGCTGGCCGAGGAGAAGCTGGGGCTTGCCCGCTCCTACAAGGACGCAGCCCAGATCAAGCGGGTTCTGGCCAAGCCGATCAAGGAGCTTGAGGACGGCGGGTTCATCGTCCCAGCGGATCCCAAGGATAGATATATCAACATCAGCCGCGGGGTCTGGAAGGTGCAGTTCGAGCGGGGTGGGGGGGCTGCTACTGCGAAGCCGGAGACCGTGGAAGTCGAGGTGGTGGACGCTCTCGTAGCCCGCCTTGAATCCCTCGGTGTTTCCGCAAAACGGGCGGTGGGGCTCGCTGATTCCCACGAGGAGGACTACATCGAGGATAAGATCGAGATCCTCGAATTCCTCTTGGGAAGCGAGGAACACGAGTCTCCCCGAAACATCGGTGCTTGGTTGGCCACAGCCATCTCCGACGACTACAAGGCTCCCAAGGGCTTCAAAACTCGCGAGGAGCGCCGCAAGGAAGCCCAGGAGGCCAAGGAGCGGAAGGAGGCAAAGAGAGCCGCCATCGACGCTAGAAAGGCGGAGGAGGAAGCTAGGAAGGCCGATGAGGCCGAGGAAGAGGAGAAGACCCGTAAGAGGGTGGGGGACTACCTCGAAGGCCTTGAACCTGCCCAGAGGGCTGAACTGGAGGAACGCTCCCTCGCAACGATAGATCGCTCATGGAGGGAGAAAGAGGGGGTCATGGCCGATATGATGCGGGAGAACGCGGTCCGGGATGTGGTGCTGGAGATGCTGGACGGGAGGTCAGGGTAGGGGATTGGTCCAGGGACTACTCGCAGAAGGATGTCGGACGGATCGTCCGCAGGATCCTCCGGATCACCGACACGGCGGCGGTCCGGAAAACGTCGCGCGATCCATCGAGAAGGAGTTCGGGGCGATCCGGATCAAGTTAGATCAGCCGTATAGAGCCGAGCCATATCGGGCATTCCGACAGGATCTCCAAGGTCGATAGCAGTCCTCGTCCGCATCGGTTCCCCGATCTTTTTCACGGTGCCTTGGTACGACAACGAAGGGACGGCGATGCCTCAATAGCGTGGTGAACGGCAGCTATTGCCATCACTATGATTAAGATCGTGCGAGGCAGGGGCTACCCCTTCGACTGGAGCTTGGCCTTCCAGCCCGAAACCGCCCGGCTCTTTTCGGAAGCCGCTTTGAGTTTGGCAGGATCAAGTTTTCCGTCGTCGTTGAGCAAGTCGTCCCAGGAGTCCCTCCTGAGGTAAAAGGTGAGCGTCGAGTAGGCGATAACGGCATCGGCTTTTGCCATGGCTCCGTGGACCGTCTTCGCATCCCAGCCCTCGGAGAGCATTCGAGCAATCTCTCCACGCCATTGGTAGTAGAGCACCCGAGGGGGGAGTTCCTTGGGCATATGCCTATCTAGAATGTCGGTGTCGTCGTTGGCCATGGTGCGTAGCTCCAAAATGCGATTTTTTGATATTCTCTGCGATATTGTGAAATTTTCTTAGCGCGGATTAGCAGAAGTTAGCAGCTAGAATAATTGCAGATTATATCATAATATTGCGCGAATACTCATAGGAAAAGAGGCAAGATATGCTATTGTATGAC
>Ga0209187_1001549_pt1 | contig 25812 bp, 18 predicted proteins | sample BantaG_FD_187430 | JGI IMG/M metagenome (GOLD analysis project Ga0209187, IMG submission 187430) | Marine algal microbial communities from Bantry Bay, Ireland - BantryBay_4 metaG (SPAdes) (version 2) | ecosystem: Host-associated > Algae > Red algae > Unclassified | place: Bantry Bay, Ireland...
GCGGAACAAAAACGGATCGCGGCGATTCTGGACAAGGCCGACATGTTGCGGACCAAACGCCGCGCTGCGCTCGCCAAGCTCGATTCGCTCGTCCAGTCCGTTTTCTTGGAGATGTTTGGCGATCCTGTGACGAATCCTATGGGCTGGGAGGAGTACGAATTATTCGAGACTGCGGAAAAGTTCTCCGATGGCCCGTTTGGTTCAAACTTAAAATCTGAGCATTATGTAGAGCGCGGAATAAGAGTCATTCGCCTGCAAAATATAGGTGTAGGTTATCTGAATAATAATGATTTGGCATTTATATCACAAGAGCATTTCAACTCTTTGCCTCGACATCATTGTGTGCCAGGGGACGTAGTGATTGGAACGTTGGGAGATCCTAATTTGCGAGCCTGCATTGTGCCCCGGAGCCTTGAAAGATGCTTGAACAAAGCGGATTGTGTTCAGTACAGAGTAAATGCAAGTATCATGGGTTCAGTTTATGCGTGTTGGTTGCTCAATAATCCAAGAACTGTAATGAAGGCTGAAAAGCTCTCATTGGGCCAGACTCGTTTACGGATTAGTATGGGGCGACTTAAAACCCTTGTCATACCGGTTCCACCATTAGATAAACAATTAGAATTTGGGAAGGTTGTTACTAAAATTAACAAATTTCAACATCAACATCAGCAGAGTACTATCGAATCCGACAACCTCTTCCACGCGCTACAACAACGCGCCTTCCGCGGTGAACTCTAGCCCCTATCCATAATCAAGCGAACAACCTCATGAGCAACTTTACCTTTATCGAAACCGAATTTTCTGACCTCTATCCCGACTTTCGGAAGGCCGAACAGAGCGTGCGCGGCGACCCGCGTTCGGCACTCTTTTACAGCCGCCGCGCGCTCGAAGCGCTGGTCAACTGGATCTACGATTTCGATGCCGCGTTGATGCGCCCCTATGACGACAACCTCAACGCGCTGATGCGTGAACGGAGCTTTATGGGCCAAGTGCCGCGCGGCGTGCAGGACAAAATGCACCTGATCCGCAAACGGGGTAACGGCGCGGTCCACGACAAGCACGCGATTAAGGCCGAAGAGGCGCTGCAGTTTGCCAACGAGCTTTTCCACATTGCCTACTGGTTTGGGCGCACCTACGGCAGCGACCCCAGCACGGTGCCCGAGAAATTTGATCCAAAGCTGGTGCCGCCATCGGATAGGCAGGTGGCGCGCCACACCATCAAACAGTACAAAGAGCTAGCCGCCAAAGCCGAGACCGAGCGGACCGCACTACGCCAACAGCAAGTAGAGAACGAAGCACTCAAAGCACAGATCGCCCAAATGCAGGCGCAGGTAGAGCAGCGAAAAGTCGTCAACCAGCAGATCCCCGACACGCACGACTATTCCGAAGCCGAAACGCGCGAGCGGCTGATCGACGTCTATCTGCGCGAGGCGGGGTGGGATCCAAACGGCGAGAATGTGTCCGAGTACGAAGTACGCCCCATGCCCAACAACAAGGGTGTTGGCTATGTCGATTATGTGTTGTGGGGCGACGACGGTCTGCCGCTGGCCGTGGTGGAGGCCAAACAGACGAAGCGCGGCAAAGAGGTTGGCAAACAGCAGGCAAAGCTGTATGCAGACGCGCTCGAAGCCATGACGGGGCAGCGTCCGATCATTTTTTACACCAACGGCTACGAAATTGCACTGTGGGATCATCCCGCTTACCCGCCGCGAGAGGTGCAGGGTTTCTATAATAAAGAGGAGTTGCAGCTACTGGTTCAGCGCCGCAGCACCAAAAAAGAGCTGGCTACCCTACCCAGCAACCCTGAAATTGCGGGCCGCTACTACCAGCAGCAGGCCATCCGCCGCGTGGCCGAAAACTTGACCGAAAAGTACCGCCGCTCGCTGATTGTGATGGCGACGGGCGCGGGCAAAACGCGCACCACCATCGCCCTGGTCGATCTGCTGATGCGCGCCAACTGGGTGAAGCGCGTGCTCTTTTTGGCCGACCGCACCGCGCTAGTCAAACAGGCGGTCAACTCCTTTAAAGAGCATCTGCCAACCGCCAACGCAGTCAACTTGTTGGAAGAAAAAGAGGTCTTCGAAAATCGCGTCGTCGCCTCTACCTATCAGACGATGATGGGGCAGATTGACGAAAAGGATGGGCTGGCGGATGGCAGCAAGCGCTTTGGCGTGGGCCACTTTGATCTGATCATTATAGACGAGGCGCATCGTTCGGTCTACCAGAAATATAGGGCCATTTTCGACTATTTTGATGGCTATTTGCTGGGCCTTACCGCAACGCCGCAGGACGAGGTGGACCGCAATACCTACGATCTTTTTAATGTGGAAGATGGCGTGCCGACCTACGCCTACGATTTGGATGTGGCGATTGCCGATGGCTTTTTGGTGCCGCCTAACCCCATCAGCGTGCCGCTCAAATTTATCGAGCGCGGCATTCGCTACGATGACCTGAGCGACGACGAGCAGATGGATTGGGATCTGATCGAGTGGGACGAGTCGGGCGATGTGCCCGATGGGGTCGACGCCGCGGCCATCAATCGCTGGCTCTTTAACAAAGACACGGTGGACAAAGTGCTGGCCACGCTGATGGAGCATGGCCAAAAAGTGGCGGGGGGCGACCGCTTGGGCAAGACAATTATCTTTGCCAAAAATCAGGCCCACGCCCAATTTATCCAAGATCGGTTCGACCTGCACTATCCCCATTTGGCGGGCGAATTTGCCAGCGTTATCACTTACAAAGTGGGCTATGCGCAGTCGCTAATCGACGATTTCAGCAAGCAAGAGGCCAACCCGCACATTGCCATTTCGGTCGACATGCTCGACACCGGCATCGACGTGCCCGAGGTGGTCAACTTGGTCTTTTTCAAGCTGGTGCGTTCGAAGACCAAGTTCTTTCAAATGTTGGGGCGCGGCACGCGGCTCTGTCTTGACCTTTTTGGGGTGGATGAGCACAAAACCAGCTTTAATGTCTTTGATGTTTGTCAGAACTTTGAGTTTTTTAATTATAATCCGCGCGGCGTTCGCAGCACCGCCCAGCCACCGCTCAGTCAGCGGCTATTTGACGCACGCCTCGATCTGCTGGGCGCGCTGACCAAATATCAGGCGGGCCATGCCGAAGAGACCGCACTCATCACCGGTCTCGCCGACGGGCTTCACGGCTACGTGGCCGCCATGCCGCTAGAGAACTTCCTCGTGCGCCCGCAGCGCAAATACGTGGATCCATTCTTAACGCGTGCCCGCTGGCAGACGTTGAGCGCGGGCGACATCTCAGATCTCAAGAATCATGTTTCGAGCTTGCCCAGCCAAACGCCCACCGAACCCGAAGCGGCCAAACGCTTTGATCTGCTGATGTTGCAGCTTCAACTGGCGCAGCACGAGCAAAACGAGAAAGTTGTCGCCACCCACCGCACCCGCGTGATCGACATTGCCAGCCGCTTGCAGGCGCAGCACACCATTCCCAAAGTGCAGGCGTGCATGGATCTGCTGGCCGAGGTGCAGACCGAACTCTATTGGCAGGCCGCCACGCCGCCGCGGCTCGAAACCGCCCGCGTGCGGCTGCGCGAGATCACACAGTTTTTGCCGCGCCGCGCGCAGAAGATGATCGAGACTGATTTTGTGGACGAGCTTGGCACGCTCAAAGAGGCGCAGGTGTCGTACATTACGGGCGGCGTGAATGTGGCCCAATATCGCAAGAAGGTGGAGCACTTTGTGCGCAGCCACGACAATCATTTAGTTATCCAGAAGATCCGCCGCGCGCGACCGCTGACGCCGACCGATCTGGCTGAGTTGGAGCGTTTCTTTTTCGAGGCGGACGAAACGGGCTCGCGCGCGGAGTTCGAGCAGGCATATGGCTCCGAAGCGGGGCTGAGCGCGCTGATCCGCAGCACGGTGGGGCTGGATCGACGCGCGGCCAAGGAGTTGTTTGGTCGCTTTTTGGATGCTAAAGGTTGTACGGCAGATCAGATTAATTTTGTGAATCATATTATTAATCATCTAACCAAGCGCGGCATTATGAATCCAAGCCTGCTCTATGATCGTCCTTTTATCGATATTGATGATGAGGGGTTGGATGGTCTGTTTGGCGATGCGCAAGCCGATGAGATTGTGCAGATTTTGCGGCAGGTCAATGCGAGTGTTACGGCCAAGGCCGCATAGGGCATGGAGAGCGGGAGTAAGGGCACGATATATCGTGCCCGTCCCGTGGGATTGATGTGCCGCGAATTTTTGGGGGGCGGATGTGATGGGCACGATTATCATGCCTGCACGAGGGATCGATGATGGGCGCAAATGATGGCGGAACAGCGAAAATCGTAGGGGCACGATATATCGTGCCCGTCCCGTGGGATTGATGTGCCGCGGAATTTTTGGGGGCGGATGTGATGGGCACGATATATCGTGCCCGTACGAGGGGATCGTTAATGGCACGATTATCATGCCTGCACGAGGGGATCGATGATGGGCGCCAATGATGGCGGAACGGCGAAAATCGTAGGGGCACGATATATCGTGCCCGTCTCGTGGGATTGATGTGCCGCGGAATTTTTGGGCGCGGATGTGATGGGCACGATATATCATGCCCGTACGAGGGGTTCGTTGATGGGCGCGGATGATGGGCACGATATATCATGCCCGTACGAGGGGATCGTTGATGGCACGATTATCATGCTTATTTGAAAAAAGATGAAAATAAAAAGGGGATGCACTTGCGCATCCCCTTTTTTGTTACCGCTCAACAAGTGGCAAATAGAGCCGCCTCTCTTGATTCGTGCCATCCGGTGGTGTAGATGTCTCTGGCGTGATCAGTGGTGTCGCCTGTGGAACGGGCGTCGACCCTGGTACAGGTGTTTCGCCGGGCTGTGATGTGGCTGATGGCACAGGTGTCGAACCCGGTACAGGCGTTTCGCCCGGCTGTGGCGTTGATCCCGGCACAGGCGTTGCCGACGGGAGTGGCGTAGCGGTCGGCGGATTGTCGACAACCAGCACCGTGAACGAGATGGTTGCGGAAACGATAATCATTCCGTCGCTCACCTCTAGCAAAACAGTCTGCTCGCCCGCATCCGCATTGGTGGGCGTGCCGCTGATGGTCGCGCTGCCGTCGCCATTGTCGATCAACTGGAGCCACGTTGGCAGTTGAGACGCGGTTAGCGTAAGCGGATCCGTTCTGTCCACGTCGGTTGCGCGCATCGTGTAGGAAAATGGCGTGCCAGCATCGATGTCGGGTGCCGGTGCGCTTTGCACAAAGACCGGCTCGTCGTTTACGGGTAGAACCGAAACTGTGACCATGGCTGTGGCGGTCAAATTGCCAGCATCGATAATAGTGTAAACAAAACTATCCATACCGTAGAAATCCGCAATGGGACTATAGGTCAGTGCTGTGTCGCCGCTCGAAAAAGAGATGCTGCCACTCGCTGCTGCGCCAACCGACTCAATGCGAATCGCGTCGCCAAAGTCTGGACCGCTATCGTTTGCCAGCACATCGATAATCAGAATATTGTCCTCATCCATCTCTAGCAGATCGTCTTGCGGAAGCGGTGCGCTGTTGCCGCCCGTTACGGTAATCGTGACGGTGGCCTCAACGCGTGTTGGCTCGCCCGTGGACGGATCGGCATTTCCGTCCGACAGAATATAGCCGAAGCTATCCACCATAAACTCGTCAGCGCCCAGCGTCTGTAATTGTGCCGAAGCAGTTGGGTTGTAAAGCAGCCCACCTTCTTCTATGCTCACCTCGCCCAGCAGCCCCGCCCTGTTAACCTCGACAACTGAAAGCGTATCGTTCCGATCCACGTCACTGTCGTTCGCCAGCACATCGATCACGAGCTGACTTTGGCGGTAGATTACACCCGCATCATCCTCTGCCGTTGGCGGATCATTCACGCCATTTACAAAGAATGTGACACGAGCCTCATCGGTCGCCCCAGAAGAATCCTGCGTGGAATAGACGTGCGTTTCCGTTATGGATTCGCCAACGGAGAGCGCCTGCACAAGCGGGGCCGCAGTTGGATCAAAGAGCAGGCCCCCATCTATCTGTATCGCAAGAATAGCGCCCGATGGACTAATCGGTTCGGAGACGACAATCGAGAGCGTGTCGCCTATATCCACATCGCTGTCGTTTGCTAGTAGCCCGGGCGCGCCGACCTGCAAAAGCATATCTTCATCTATCTCAAATTGATCGTCGTTTGCCCGCGGCGGATCGTTTACGCCGACCACCGTCACATTGACCACACCCGCGCTGGTTGCGCCGAGTTTGTCGGCAATGGTGTAGGTGAAGGTGTCGGTCGCAGGCTGCCCTGCACCTAATGCGTGGAATGTTGGATTCTCCGCAATCGGATCATACAGAAATCGACCATCGGGCTGTGCGGTAACGCTTGCACCCAGTTGGCTTACGCTCGCAAAGTATAAGACGCTGAGCGAGTCCGAGAGGTCGGGATCCGTGTCGTTGCTCAGCAGCCCAAATTCGCTGGGGGCATCGAGCGTGGCAACTGCGGTCGTGGTGTACGCATCTGCGTTGGCAAGCGGCGGATCGTTTGCGCCCGCAATGGTAACTGTCACAATCGCGCTGTCGGTTAAATCGCTCCCGTCCGAAAGCAGATAGCCAAAGAAGTCGGTTGCACTTTCGCCCGCAGCCAAATATTGATAGGCCAAATCAGGCCGATAGCGTACTTCATTTTCATTTTCGGTGAGCGAAACAAGGCCAACGGTGTCGGGCCGACCGGCCCCCGTGTCGATGAAAATGGCGCTTGTGTAAACGGACGTAATGGTAATTGTGTCGCCATTTAGATCTGTGTCGTTTGTCAGTAACAGAGGCAAAACAGACTCGTCCTCGCCCACCAAAATAATATCATCGACGGCGGTAGGCGCAACGTTGCGTACGGCTGTTTCGATGTTGCTTAACGCCTCGACATTGTCGGGATTGGGCAGCGCAGCGCGCAGGCTGACCCACGCAGGCAGCAGCGTTCCCGCGGCCAATCCCGTGTCGACCACGCCGCTCAGCACAATGGATCCGCTAGCGTCAACGGGCAGTAGCTCAATCGTGCTGCTCAACCCATGCGGTCGAATCGTCGCCGTCATGGGGCCGCTGCTGCTTAAAATTGCCAGCTCGGTGACGGATTGCGAAAGCTGTGCAAAAAGCTCGGCGCTGCGGGCGGCGCTAAAGCCGGTATTCGTATAGCGCACGGTGTATTCTATCACCGCCTCGGGCGCAACCGGCTGCGGATTGGCGTCAATAGTCACAACTAGGTTGGGGCCGCACGCGCTGTCATTTGAAACATTGGCCGTTCCGGGCGTTGCACAGCGGCGGCTCCAATCCGACAGATTGTTCGCCACATCAGCTCCATCGGGAAAACGAGATAAGCCAACTAAAATCGTTTCGGTGTCGTCGCTTGCGGTGCTTGCTTCTCCCTCGAAATAGGGGCCAACGGATGTGCCACCGTAGCTTACCGCGTCGAGAATCGTCTCCCCATAAACAAGTGCCACCGCACCGATGGGCGCATCCGCAATGAGATTATCGCCTGCGCTGTTCTCAACTGAGGCGTCGGCTGGAATCGTAAAGTCACAATTGGAAACAAGTGTAGGATTGGTGCAAAGGACAAAGTACTCATTTGGCGCAAGCATTTGGGTAGGCAGGTTGATTGTGCGGTAGACAGTTTGTGTCTCTTCGCTGCCGATTAGTTGCCCCAACAATATCCGGTATGCGCCCAGCGGCATGTCGATCTCGCTGCTGTTCTTCAATTCGATAAACTCAGCGGAACCCGCCACCGCATCATCGTTGTTGGGATCATCGAACAACGCATAGTCGATCTCGTTGATTACCGGCGCAACGATCTGCACATCGGCGCTGACTTCTGCCGCAGCAATCGATCCACCCCAGCCACCCGCGGCCACGCCCGAAAGCCGGCTGCGCGTGCTGGTCTCGTTGTTTGCCGTCGCCACAAAGTTGAGCGAAAGCCCAATCGACTGGATCGGATTCAACACATCACTTGGCAGCAACGTATCCAAATTTTGCAGCATAATGGTGCCGTTTTCTGCATCCAGCGCTATTTGATTCTGGGGGATAGTGACTGATTGCGCGGCTGGCTGCGAAATGCTAAGCGCCGAAGCCGAAACAACATCGAGCAGATTCGTGTCGAACGTGTTGGTCAACGCAATCTCTGTGAGCAATGTTTCGCCCATATTTGTCAGTTGCATCTCGAACGAAACTGGCGCGCCCACTGGTACAATCGGTGCGCTGGTGCGTTGCAGCGTTAGGGCCATGTTCGAGCGTCCCGCCGAGGTAGGGCAGCCATCATTCGCCACCGGATCGAACACCTCCATCACAATTGCTTCGCCCCAGTTCCAAATCGGTTGGCCGACGTTATAGTCCGCGCTGCCGACGCGACCAAAGCCAAGAAAGCCTTCATGTGCGCTGCTGCCAATGTCGTTCACATAGCCGCCGCTTTCGCCATTGAATCCGAGATCCGCATCTTGCAGAAATAACGCTTCACGGTGCCCCCAATTGCTGCCAGCATCCGCGTAGATCCACAAGTAGATGGCGCGTTCAACGGGCAGCGGGATGGACGTTTCGGTGGTCCAAAATGCGGCTAGATTTTCGGCATAGGTAATGTCTTTATGACAGTCGCTAACGACTGGGGTATTGTCAATGCGTTCGAAAGGGGTGTCAACTTGGGGTGCGCCGGGCCATGGCTGGTTGTGGCCAAACGCGTTATCGTTAACGAGTATTTGGGCGTATTGCTGCGCAAGCGTATCAAGATTCGATTCGATGCCAGCAAGCGGCAGGCCAAGAATGCCGGGCAGCATGTCGCGGCGGGCGGTCCGTTCGGCATTGATCAAGATCAGCGCTTTCTGCTGCATGGTGAGCGCATCCCAAAGGGCCTGTTCGGGCAGATCGATCGTACCTAATGTTCCGGCTGGTAAGTTAAGTTGGCGCTCTTCTTCGCGGCGGCCATTGTTGAATGCTGCCTCAATGTCTTCGATAGTGTCGTACGCTTGGGGGAGTCCTGCTGAATCTGGATCACCAAACCATGCGATGTCTTGGGCGATGTTGGGCGGGGAATCTGCATGGGCGCTGTCGATCTGTAAGCCGATCAGCAGCACAGCCATGCAGAGTGACCAGAAGCATTTGTATAGGTTACACATGCTCTGCCTGTGGCTAATTTATTTAAAGATTGTTTTCCAAAATCTACTTTTGTTGGACCTGTGTTGGGTTGTTTGGGAGCGATGAATTCTTCTGGTTTTGGGTAGAAACCGTGGGGATTAGTATAGCGCTTATCCTAAATACATCAATCGACGCGTTCGCAACAACCATTCTACGTAGCATTTTCGTAGGGTGTACATTGTAGGATTATACAATTAGCAATGGCGAAGAGATTAATATCAGAGAGATAATAGAAATATTTGATATCTATTGAAATTAAGTTTGCTAGATGGTTTGTGAACGCTAGAGTTCTGAGTTACCTTCTACCTAGAAGCTAACCACTTCTGAAATCCCTCCTCTTGCCATCTGTTTTCAACTGCATGCCAAAGGTCATGACATACAGTGCAACGCGTAATCAAGTTACTATCCGTATTTGTGCCACCTTCAACATGCGCAATCATATGATGAATTTCTAAATGTCTTGTATCAGAGGGGTTCCAAATTTCATGCGACCATTGACAACGTTGACACTGATATTCATCGCGTCGCAGTACTTCTCGCCGGATATTATCTGCAATACTTCTATCGTGCTCGGGGCTTTGGCGATTTTGCTCAAGAAGATATGAACCAACAGGCAGATCAGGACGCCCAGTACTCTTTGTCACAATAGGTCAGCCATACTCAGTCCTGAGTTCTCTGACACGACGTGCCCACTCTGTTTTGTCATTTGCTACATATCGCAATTCCTCACCGGTCACAAACTTCCCGACATTTGTTTGTAAGAACTGCAATATTTTTGTTCGAACACCGCCATCACTAGCTCTGATACTCTTTGCGACATTCCAGCGGTACGCTGCATCCCGATCCTGAACAACCGAAAGTAAGATATATTCGTCTGGTCGCATATGAGTGACATCGAGTTCATCAAAGGGGAATTCACCCTCATCTTTCATCTGTTTGGCAGTCACACCGTTGATAATTGACCAACCATGCTCAACTCTTAGCTCTCGCAGCCTCCTTGCTCATTCTTCAATCCCAGCGACGATTGCTAACTCCTCTCGCGAAATCATCACAAACGGGTAAGAGAGAAAGTAATGCAAAATCCGATTCCTTGCGATAGAAGCAATCTCGGCTGGAATCAGCGATTTACCCAAAGATAACAAAGTTTGATGAACAGGAACCAAAGCCTGAACTTTAGACCGTAGTTCACCAGCATTTAACTCGGACTCAAAATTTTGCAAAAGTTCGAGAAGCTCTCGCATTAAAAACGCAGATGGGCTATCCGGACGCTCGCCCACGTTAGACCGCCGCTTTGGTAGCTGTGCCGATTAACATCTTCTCGACGCAGGCGGCAACATGTTTGGCGAGTAATGGTGGTACGGCATTACCTATTTGCCGAGCAATTTCGATTTTACTACCATGAAATATGAATTCATCCGGAAAAGATTGTAGTCTTGCAGCCTCTCGATGCGTAATGGGGCGGTGCTGAACTGGATGTAGATATCTACCCTTCTCAGGTTTAAAGAATTCTGTTCGAATTGTAAATGAAGGTCGATCCCACCACATGCGGCCAAATAGATCAGTTCCACCGGTTTTTTTGCGTATCCAACACGCAGGCGTTAATTCCGGTACTCGTTCCTGCAGATCAAAGCGATTCATGCCCTCATCAGGTATCGCACGATAACGTTTCTGGCTCAGCTCGGTTGGATTACGCCCAAAGTGAATATCCAAGGGTGGTTCAATAGATAAAATTTCGGTGCCCTGGGGTTCCGATAAATCCGCAATTGCGTCACGAACCGTAGTATACGGCTCAGGCGTTTCTACATAATCAAATAGATTCACTGATTTCGCAGATCTGGGATCAAAATGCGTTTTCTTCGGGGGAAAAAATCACTTGGTTCAATATCTTTAATTCCAATAATAAATGCTCGGTAACGCGTCTGGGGCACACCATAATCTGCAGCGCACAACACAGCAGATGTCAAATTGAATCCTAATTCTTGCGCAGCTTCTTTAATCTCGTCATATTCAACTGATTTGACAAGTTGCCGCACATTTTCCATGACAAAAATTCGTGCATTTGAATTTTCTACTACTTTAAGAGATGGTCGCCACAACTGTTTACGCTCATCGCTCTTGCGATTCTTATTAAGAATAAGAAATCCTTGACATGGTGGCCCACCGATAACAATATCTGCTTGTGGTATATTAAGTTCATTATCTTCTAACAAGCTTAGGATATCGCCCTCAATGCAAGGGCTTTCAAAGTTAACATGAAAGGTTTCAGCAGCACTCTGGTTAAAATCATTTGCCCATACACAAGACAGCTTGTCTTCGAAGTGTTGCTTGAAGCCAAGGGTAAATCCACCTGCACCACAAAATAGATCTATAAGTTTTACTTGCTGTTGAAGCACTTTAAAATGCCCCCTACTTTGGAACATTTGTGCGGCAGTGCATTTGACGCAGCTAACTAATGGAATTGAGGTAGACTGCCAGAAATGAACAAAGATCCCAACCCACTCCGCGTCGCCATCGTCACTGGTGCAAGTCGTGCCATCGGTATTGGTGCTGCAATTGCCCGAGCTTTAGCCGATGATGGCATTCACGTTTTCACAACCTACTATCAGCCTTATGACGCTGCCCAACCGTGGGGCAGTGGGGAGATTGACGCGCTCCCCGAGCCTGAGTCTCTGATTGCCGATCTGCGCGCCCGCGGTGTCGACGCGACTGGCATGGAGCTCGATCTTGCTCAGCCCGACGCGGCCCAAGCGCTCTTCGACCACGCCGAACGCACCCTTGGCCCCGCGCAAATTCTTGTGAACAATGCAGCCGTCTCCGAGCCAGGCGGCATCGACACGGTCAACGCCGAGCAACTGGATCGCCATTATGCGGTCAACGCGCGCGGCACCACGCTGCTGTGCGCCGAATTTGTGCGGCGTTGGCGGGCGCGCGCTCATGTTGGAAATGGTCGAATTATCAATATGAGTTCGGGGCAAAGTTTTGGGCCAATGCCGGGCGAGTTGGCCTATGTGGTAACAAAAGGGGCGGTTGAAGCACTAACGCTGACCTTGAGTGCCGAGGTAGCAGCCGATGGGATAACGGTCAACGCGGTCGATCCTGGGGCCACAGATACGGGCTGGATGTCGCCCGAGTTCAAGGCAGAGTGGCACGCTACTGCACCTAAGGGGCGTATCGGCTTACCCGAAGATGCGGCGCGACTGGTGCGCTTTTTGGCTTCGCCCGACTCTGCGTGGATCACGGGGCAGTTGATCCGCTCGCGCGGTGGGCAATAAGTTACTCTGGCGGAAAAATCACTAATTCATCGCCCTCTTTCCACAATTCGTACTTTTGCATCACCGTTAAGAATTGGGCTGAATCTAAGAATCTTTCGAGCCACGCCCGCAGTTTTGGGTAGGGTGCTTGATCAAACCACGCTCTGTCCACATTGGCGAACTGACGAATAAAGGGAAAAATGGCCATGTCGGCGAGCGTCATGCGGTTGTCAAGCAGATAATGTTTCTCTTGCAGCCGATCTTCGAGCGCCTGTAAAAAAAGCTCACCTTGCGCTCGATAGTGCTCTGGCGGGTTTTCGGGGTGGCGCACAGAGTACTTGTACTGGTCCAGATATTTCTTGAAAACAAAGTCATTCTCGTGGATTAGGTTATCTACTTCAGCGCGTAAATTGGCGTCACTCGCTACAAGCAAATCATCTGGATCGTTTTGCGCCATTGCCCACAGCATCACATCCAAACTTTCATCAATTACGTCCACTTCTGTACTGTTAGATACTTCTTCTCGTAGAACCAAAACCGGAACCGTACCTTTAGGGGAATAGGCTAACATGCTGGGCGGCTTGTCGCGCAAAATAATCTCGCGCAATTCTACTTTGGTCCTTGTATAAGCCAACGCCATGCGCGCCCGCATGGCGTAGGGGCATCTTCGAAATGAATAGAGTATGGGGCGTTGCGAATTGTTTTGCATGTCGTGTTTTTATCAGTGTTCGTCCGTATCAGTGTCTAAAATTTTATGCTAAGGCCTCAGTAAATTTTTGCGAGGGATTTACACGTCCGCAGAATCAAAAAGCGTTGCTTTGGTGGCGATGGGTGCAAAAGTGTGTCGGTGTATCGGGCAAGGGCCAGTCGATTCGATCGCGGCGCGATGTACGGCCGTGCCGTATCCTTTGTTGGACACAAATTGGTATGCCGGGTACTCTTTGTCGAGCGCAACTAGGCGCTGATCCCGATCCACTTTGGCGAGGATAGAGGCCGCGGCCACTGAAACAATCTTCTGGTCTGCTTTGGTATAGCTCTCTTGTGGAATGTTGATAGTGGGCAGCTTTACCCAATCAATGAGCAGATAATCTGGTCTACTTGTAAGGGCCTCGACCGCTCTCTGCATGGCCAAGCGCGTTGCCACCGCGATATTCAGATTGTCGATCTCTTGCGCAGAGGCAGAACCGATTCCCCAGGCCAGTGCCTCTACTTTCACCGCTGCAAAAAGGCAGCTTCTTTTTTCCGCAGAAAGTAATTTGCTGTCGCGCACGTCGGCCCACACTCCCTCGTATGTAGCGTTCATTGGCACAATTACGGCAGCCGCCACAACTGGGCCAGCCAAGGCACCGCGCCCAGCTTCGTCGATCCCGGCTATTTTTTGCAGGCCACGTTGCCAAAGATTCTTTTCGAAAGAGAGCGTTGGAAGGGGAATATTTTTTTTCGTCATAAATATCGCCATATAGCAGTCAGCAGAAATCAAAAAGCACCAGCTAGTTGCTGATGCTTTTATGACTCTAAATTTGCTATACAAATCTAAATTTACTGGGAATGTTCTGCTGCGAATTATGCTTTATCTTTCGATATGATACGTTTTTCTTTCAAGCGAGCAGATTTACCTTGACGTTCGCGCATGTAGTAAAGCTGCGCTCGGCGAACTTTGGCCTTGCGCAGTACTTCTACTTTTTCGACATTTTTACTGTAAAGTGGAAAGGTACGCTCCACGCCAATACCACCAGCCGCTGTACGGCGTACAGTGTACGTTGCGCCTGCGCTGTTGCCACCTTGGGTACTTAGGATGATTCCTTGGAAGACCTGAATACGTTCGTTGCGGCCCTCTTTAATTCGCTGATGTACGCGAACTGTGTCGCCTGCGTCCAAATCTGGCACGGCCTCGTTTCTTGTTGGCACTAAAGAGGCCATTAATGCACTTGTCATATTATACCAACCTTAATTTTAATAATTGTCCAGACAAAATTCTGGATCTATATTTACTATAAGCACGGAGTTACTTTGTAAGACAAAAACAAACTACATCTATAGTGGGCAATCTGTTTACAAAGTCAACCTTGCTATTATACAGAAATTGAGCAGGAGAGGCAAAATTCGTGTGGATTATTTTTACTCAACATTTTTGTGTCATTGTCTTGAAAAGCGTGGCGATAAGCGAATGTGTTCCCTGATTTGAATCAGGCAGATAGATTATGTAAAAATACGGGTCAGCTTCATTTCGAATCCGGGCAGAACAGATTCAACCCGACAGGGTGAGCGGATCTTCTAAAATTTCGACAGGCTGCCCATTGGCGATAGACTTCAAGCCGTCGCTCGTCTGGATCAATCAGCCACCTACGCTGCGCACCGTTATTTATGTATGCTCCTAATATATAAATCATCATTGTCATTACCGTACGTGAAAGCGTGCGCTTTGTCAAGCAAATAAAATAAATCGGTTCGAACTAAACCAACACAATCAGGGCAATCCCGTGATACAACAATTTCAGCAGATAACAGCTACCTGTGCAAACGCATCCCTATACTCGACAATGGCCTAATCAAACCGAGGTCAAAGGCCTGCATTTCGTGCAAGAAAATTCGCCCCACGAGATTGGCGCAACATTGGTCGATTTCGTTCGAGGAACACGGGAATAACCACGATACAAATGGAGAGCGGTCGAATTCCGACTCATATTAACTTATAGGCATGACTGAATCCCAAATCCAACAAACGCATTTCCAGTGTATCAGCCAAGTCAAACAATATATTCATGCTCACGTGGACGAGCCGCTCAATCATGGTCGAATCGGTACCGATGATCGCATTACAGATGAAAAATAAGCTGAAGATGATGCTGGCAAGACGGCAATAGATTTAGATAAGGATGAAAAAAATTTGGCTCTCCCTTTCCTTTTAAAAAAAAGGCACTTTGACACAAAGTAGAGGTATGATATACTTTTTGCCAGATAATCCATTTCCCCGGCTTATCTAATTCCTATCCAAATTTTTCCCAGTTTGTTTCTTTATTTCTCCAAAATCTGAATTTTTTTGCCGACATTGTTATTGACACGTTTAATACATGTTTGCTACGACAACTTTTATTTTTGTCGGATCTATACCTTGATGTGTCTTTACGATGTGTCTTTTCAATGTCCTAGACTAAAGGAGTAGAACCATGGAATTACAAGCCAAGCTTGGTTTGTCACGTCGTAAGTTTTTGCAGCTATCTGGTCTCACTGCTTCAGCTGCACTGCTAGCGGCCTGCCCTGCCCCGGCAGCAGCGCCAGGCACTGATAGCGCAGGTATGGAAGTAAAGAAACTTGAGGCGTGGTCGCGTATGACCGATCTTGCCCAAGAATCAATAATCGGAATTATCGATAACTATAACGAGCAAAGTGACGGTGTTGAGGTGGAGTTTGTTTATATTCCACAGACGCAGGGTAGTCAGGCCGATGAGAAATTGCTAACGGCAGTGGCAGGTGGTACCCCGCCCGCATTGCATTATGCGGATCGTTTCACAGTGCCTCAGTTTGCGCAGCAGGGCTTTTTCACCAATATCAATGATTTGGCTGAAGCTGCAGGTGTAACCAAGGATCTCTATTTTGACTTTGCTTGGGAAGAGACCGTCTACAAGGGTGATATTTACGCGCTTTCGTTCGACACAGACACCCGCGCCCTGTGGTATAACAAAGATATTATGGAAGAGGCTGGATTAAATCCAGAATCGCCACCCACCAATCTGGATGAATTGCGTGAAGCAACAGAAGCGCTAACAATCCGCGATAGTACGGGTGCGGTTGAACGCTATGGCTTTAATCCACTTTATGATCAAGCGTGGCTTTATACGTGGGGCTTCGGCTTCGGCGGAGAATTCCAAGATGGTGATGGCCGGATTACCTTCGCCAATCCAAAAAATGTCGAATCAATGACGTGGCTCAAAGAATTTGTGGACGAGATTGGCGTCGAAGATTTGGATGTTATGTTATCAGCATGCGCTGGCGGTACCTGTAATGGAGAGAACGACTATTTCTGGACTGGTCAATCTGCCATGACTTGTAGCGGTAACTGGAAGGTTGCTCAGGCAAAGCGCTACAAACCAGACACCAACTACGGGGTCGTCCCACTGCCTGGTCCAGATGGTCCAGCACCTCACGCCAGTTGGGCCGGTGGTTGGAGTTGGGCTGTCCCAACCGGCTATGCGGATGTTGAAGATGCATTCGATGCCTTGTTCTACTTCTGTGGCCCCGAAGGCCAAGCCAAATATAACAAAGATACATTCCACATCCCTACCATAAAATCTGTGGCAGAGGATCCTTTCTTCAGCGAAGATCCTTTGCACGCAGTCTTTATGGATCTCCTGCCAGTTTCTCATGCTCGTCCCCCTATTCCTTTGGGCAGTCAACTCTGGGATCTTCAAGTTCGAGCATTCCGCGATGAAATTCCGCACGGTTCTAAGAGCCCTGAACAGGCTCTAATGGACATTGATGAAGAAATCAATGCAGGGCTTGAAGAGATTGGGTTCTTCAGCTAAATGAATGATGAGGGGTGGATGATTCTATCATTCACCTCTCTCAATGCATTATTTATCTAGAGCATGAGGTCCCTATGGCAACACCTGTCGCCGCTACTCAACCCCGCCGCTGGCAGATGACGAATTCAACGCGCAATACGATCAATGGGCTGCTCTTTGCATCTCCATGGATCTTCGGCCTATTCGTCTTTTGGATATATCCCACACTAGCATCAGCTTACTATAGTTTTACAAAATTTAATGGCGTTGGTACTGCAGATTGGATTGGGATGAAGAATTATGTCGAGCTTTTCACTGATGACAATAATTTTCTAGATGCAATCTACAACACAGCCTACTTTGCTATCGTTTCGATTCCCCTAGCCATTATGACCTCTTTTGGGTTGGCCATGATGCTAAATGCCAAAATTCGCGGCCAAGTAATCTATCGAACCATTTACTTTTTACCAACCTTGGTGCCAGAAGTAGCATTGGCTCTGGTGTGGGTTCTACTTTTTACACCGCGTATCGGGCTAATCGAAGCACCATTTCGTTTCTTTGGTGTACGCGGTCCCTGCTGGTTAACATGTGAACAATGGGCACGCCCAACGCTGGTGCTACTTGCACTCTGGATTATTGGTCAGCAGATCATTCTTTACTTAGCTGGGTTGCAAGATGTGCCACGCGATCTTTACGACGCAGCGGATGTGGACGGTGCTAGTTTCTGGCACAAATTCCGTAACGTGACTGTTCCAATTATGACACCAGTTATCTTCTTTCATTTAGTTACATCGGTTATTGGGGCGCTCAATTTCTTTACAATTCCATTCATTATGACGGGCGGAACCGGATTCCCTGCGAACAGTACACTCTTCTATTCAATCTATCTCTACAAAAGCGCTTTTCAGTATTTGACAATGGGTTATGCATCTGCAATGGCATGGCTACTCTTTATGTTCACCCTCATCATTACGTTGATCATCTTCCGTTCGGCGCGGCTGTGGGTATTCTATGCAGGAGGTGATGCATAAAATGGCTCCCGATACACAGAAACCCCCGCCTTATATTCCTACTCGTAAGCCTATTTTAACAAAGAAACGTGTACGTAGCTGGATGCGTAGTTTCCTCATTCACGCAAGCTTAATCCCAGCAGCTTTTGTCTTTCTGCTACCCTTTTTATGGATGCTCTCAACATCTCTCAAGCCAGATACACAGTTTTATGAATACCCGCCAGTTTGGATTCCCAGTCCATTTCAATGGTCTAACTACCCCGATGCGGTAAGCTATATCACCTTTGGGCTTTATCTCAGAAACACAATCACTATCGCTGTACTTTCCACAATCGGTGTAATCATTTCATCATCAATAGTTGCCTATAGCTTAGCACGCATTCCGTGGCAAGGACGCAACGTATTATTTGTTTTGACTGTGGCCACTCTTATGTTGCCCTTCCAAGTAACCATGATTCCTCTCTTTATCATCTTTAAAAACTTAGGGTGGATCAACTCTTGGCTTCCACTGATTGTGCCTCATTGGTTTGGGGGAGCGCTCTATATTTTTCTGCTGCGCCAATTCTTTATGACGATTCCGATGGAGCTATCGGAGGCTTCGCGCATAGACGGTGCCAGCGAATTTCGCATTTATCGCTCGGTCATCCTACCGCTTGCTAAGCCTGCACTTGCCACTGTTGCTATCTTCGAATTTATTGCCCGCTGGCGCGACTATATAGGTCCACTAATCTACTTAAGTAACCAAAAGCTTTACACACTCTCACTTGGTATATATGAATATCAATCTCAATATGGAGCTGAATGGGGTTTATTGATGGCTGCTTCTGTTTTGATCACGCTGCCTATTATTATACTCTTCTTCTTCCTGCAAAAAACCTTTGTTCAAGGTATTGCACTTACTGGAATCAAGGGGTAACAAAAGGGGATCACGAATATAGTAATCAAAATTGCGCTTATTGGAACAGGTAGCATCTCGCGGCATCATATTATTGCTATGCACGATCTACGTATACGCAGTAAAGGAGGCTTCGAGGTGATAGCGAGCTGCGATTCCAAAGCGGAGAATGTAGCCGAACGCGCCAATCAATGTGAGGAATTACTTGGTCTGTACCTGACGATTTACACAGATCATAAAGAGTTGCTGAACACCGAAATAGTTGATTGCGCTTTTCATCATCAATACCCGCACGCCAGAAGCATCACCTTGATCAATCGGGCGGTGCAAAAGAGATACCCGACTAAGAATTAGCGCTGATAGATAAGGTGATTTCAGTTGACAAAATTTTGGATGGGACGAGCTCCAAAATTCAAGACCCAATTGACGAATACTGAGATTTATAGGAGTTCCCCTTGTATACAAGGACTTAGAAAATGGTTATGTTATCAAATTTTAGAGAGCGGCTCAATTCTAAGAATTAAGCCGCTCTCTGCGCATTAGAAACTCTTTAGGCCATTCCAAAAAATCCAACTATACAGTATGGCCGCAAGCTACTCCAGAAAATCGCTGAAATCCGTATAATTATTTTTCTGGTTTAGCCTTAATGCTATGGCGTAAAATCCTCATCGCCCGACAGACCAACGATAAACGCAGCCAGAAGATCCGCACATTTATCAATATCGTCTAGCGATACCATCTCGACTGCGCTGTGCATATAGCGATTGGGAATGCTAATGATTTCAGTGGCAACACCGCTGCGCGAGATCTGAATAGAGCTGGCATCGGTACCAGGTGGCCGCCCATGTGCGGCAAGCTGTACGTTGATCTCTTTGGCTTTTGCTGTTTCGTACAGCATAGTAAAAAGATGTGGATTGGTATTTGGTCCTCGGTCAATAACAGGGCCACCACCGAGGCTGATGTCGCCATTTTGTCGCTTATCAATCGTTGGGCAGTCAGTCGCGTGGGTCACATCGACCGCAATCCCCACGTGTGGATCCACGCCAAAGGCGCTCGTCTTAGCACCGCGTAAACCAATCTCTTCTTGTACGGTAGATACCGCATAAATTGCAACATTAAGTGGATGTTGCGCTGCCCGACGCAAGGCTTCGACCACAACCCATACACCCGTTTTATCATCCATACCAGGCGCATAGGCCAGCCCATTGCGCATTTCTTGGTAACCCAGTTGCAGCGTAACCGAATCGCCAATCATTACCGCTTCTGCGGCCTCGGCCTTATCTTCTGCGCCGATATCGAGCCATAAGTCTTCTAGCTTGAGCACCTTCTTCCGCTCATCTGCGGTAAGCAGATGAATGGCTTTGCGAGCAATCACTGCTGGAACTTCGCCATTTGCCGTCCAAATACTCATGCGCTGTCCAATTAGCTGTTGCGGATCCCAGCCACCAACGTTCTTCACATAAATAAAGCCTTGGTCATCAATGTGCGTGACTACTAGACCTATCTGATCGCAGTGACCTGCCAGCATGATGCGCAGTGGAGCATTTACATTTTTGCCGATTATCACATTGCCGTGCAAGTCGGTTGTTACCTCATCGGCAAAAGAAATCGCATAGTCACGTACAACGGTTTGTATCTTTTGCTCATAACCAGAAGGGCTAGGCGTATCGAGCATTTCCTTTAAAAACTTAAATGCATTCTTGTCCATTCAAATATTTCCTATTTTTAGATAATTGAAAATCATTATTTTATGTTTAGTTCGTTTGATGACCATAATCTGTGAGGGCGTTCGAGCCAAATTCTCAGCAAAGTTTACCACAATCCAATACGAATCCCCTCACCTGCTTTTGTTGAAATATACCCTCAAAAATATTTGCGATTGACAAATTGCTAACCTAGTGATATATTCGCGCTACCTCCCTCTCCCACTCAGCAAGACTAGTTCCACAATGCGGGAAAATGTCAACAATACAATCAATTGATCGTGCTTTTTCGATTCTTCAAATCGTTTCGGATCAGCCAGATGGTGTACGCCTGACGGATATTATTCCACAGGTTAATCTGCCAAAGAGCACGGTTGCACGAATCCTATCCACATTAGAAAATCTTGGGGCCGTCGAGCGGCATCCCACAAATTCAGGCTACCGTATCGGCACAGGTATTTTAAACCTTGCTATGCAGCCAGCTTATTTGGTTAGCCTCATCGAACCATACCTGCACAAATTATCTGATGAAACAAACGAATCGATTGTACTAGTCTTTCCCCAAGATGATGCGATCCACTTTGCAAAGCAGATCCACTCGCGCCATCGCTTGCAGGTGCGCGAGTGGACTGGCCAACGCCAAAAATCACTACACGCAGATTCGGCTGGTAAAGTCGTGCTAGCCAATTGGCCGCTCGTAAAACGAGTCCAATATCTATCGCGACCTCTAGCCCAGGTTGCCCCAAAAACTTTTACCGACTCAAAGCAGTTGGACGAACAACTGCGCCATATTCGCAATCAAGGATACGCTTGGGCCTACGAGGAGCTGGAAGTAGGCTTGGCTGGCGTGTCGGCTCCAATTTGTGATGTCAATGGAACGGTTGTTGCCGCAATCAACATAACCGGGCCTGTATTTCGCCTACCCCCCCCCGAACAAAATAATGAGATGACACAACTTCTTGTTGACACCTGTCAGCAGATCGAAGAAAAGTTGAATCATCGGTAAATGTAATGCGTTGTGCGTGAACCAGTTTGGGTCGCTTAGCACAACTCTGTTCAATACCAGTTCACGCACCACGTATCACCTACCATATTTAATCTCATATAATCCTAATCCAGTACGAGGTCTTCTATGACAGTGAATACAGCTCCGCAACGTCGTGGTCGTGCCGTACGTATGGCTGCACGTGCCGCACGAAAATCTGTAGATCAGCGCCCCGTTCGAGCGGGTTTTGTCGGTGGGCAATACAAACCGCTCACCCAATCCGAAATGGAGCGCATCCACGCAACCGTGCTGGATCTGATGGAGAAGATAGGCTTTGCCGATCCGATTCCGTCGATGATCGAGCTAGTGACGGCCAAAGGCGGAAGCCTCACCGATGACGGACGGCTGCTCTTTCCACGAGCGCTGGTCGAAGACGTAATCGCCGCCGCACCCAAAAAATTTATCATGCCCGGCTTTACCGACGAGCACAACATGGAAGTGGGCGGCAAGCGGGTCCACATGGGCACAGGTGGTGCGTCGCCCAACGTGATGGATTTCGAAACCGGCCTCTATCGGCCATCAACCTCGGTCGACATTTATGACGCAGTCCGCCTAGTCGATACGCTAGACAACATCCACTTTGCGTGGCGTCCACTCGTGGCGCGCGACACCAACACCACCATGGATTTGGATATCAACACCGCCTACGCCACCATGATGGGCACCACCAAACATACCGGCGTTTCGTACGTAAATGGGGACAATTGTTACGCAGCTATGCGCATGTTCGACATGGCACTGGGTGGCGAAGGCGAGTTCCGCAAGCGCCCCTTCTGTTCAATCTCTTGTTGTCATGTTGTTCCACCGATGCGTTTTGCTATCGAAGCGTGTGAAGCTTTAGAAGCGGCAGCACGGGGTGGCATGTGCATCACCTTACTCTCGGCAGCACAGGCTGGCGCCACCGCACCCGCAGCACTCGCCGGTACCATCTGCCAAGCCATCGCCGAAACGCTCGCTGGGCTTGTCTTCGTCCACTTGATCGACCCCAACGCCCGCGCCAATCTTGGCACGTGGCCTTTCGTTTCGGATCTGCGCACAGGCGCAATGTGCGCGGGCAGCGCCGAACTTGCGCTCACCGTATCCGGCTGTGCGCAAATGGCTGGCTTCTACGATTTGCCCGGCAGTTGCGCCGCGGGCATGACCGATTCTAAGGTACCCGACGCCCAATCTGGTGCGGAAAAAGGCTACACGCTAGCCCTCGCCGCACAGGCCGGATCATCGCTCATCATGGAAGCCGCTGGCATGCACGCCAGCCTGCTGGGCTGCAATTTCGAAAGCTACGTGATCGACAACGACACGCTTGGCGCAGTCCAGCGCACCGTGCGCGGCATTGAGGTAAATGAGGACACGTTGTCATTCGACGTAATCAAAAACGTGGTCGCGGGCGAGGGCCACTTCTTGGGCGAAGATCAGACCATGAATCGCATGGAAACACACTATTTCTACCCCGCCGTTGGCGATCGCGTCAGCCCCGAAGATTGGGTCGACGCAGGCGCGGACGACGTCCGCGAACGGGCGCGTGCCGTCGTCCGCAAAACGCTGGCCGAGCATTATCCAGATCATATCGATCCGGCCATCGACTTTAAGATCCGCGACAATTTCAAGATCCTAATGCCGCGTGAAGCCATGAAGCCAGGAAACGGTAGGTGGTAAAAAGAACTGAAAAATTGAAGATTTGAAAAGTGGCTATATTGCACATGGATCACGTGGTCGAGCGTGGAAACGCACGAAACCTAAGGAATCCCTACAATGCTCAAGACGAAACGACACTATCACGCAGACCCCATTCCGTGGGATCAATCAAGTGTAGAGCAGACGATCAACGCGATTGCCCAAACGGTGACGGATCAGGCCAAAAGTGGCAAAAAGTGGCCCAAACATAAAAGAGACGGTAGCGCCATAAGATGTGATTTCTATTTGGGACGTGGCGGTGCATTGTGGGCCATAGACTATTTGCAGCGCAAGGGTGCGGTCGAGCCTCGGCTAGATTTGGGCCCATACCTTAATGATCTCCTAACGGCGAATCGTAAATACTATCCTCGTCTGGCCCATGCGGAAAATTCATCGTATCTCTTTGGCGAATTGCCTTTGCTGCTGATGCAGTATCGACACAATGCAACGGCAGCAAAGGCCGAAGAAATTAAGCTTGCCATTCAGCGCAACGACGACCAACCGATACGTGAACTCATGTGGGGCATGGCAGGATCCATGCTGGCCGCGCTCTTCATGCATCAATGGACAAGAGACGCTCTGTGGGCTAACCTCTACCGCAAACAGGCTAATTTGATGCTAGCCGATTGGAAATCGGTAGAGGGAATCGGGCATCTATGGAATGTTGAAGTGTATAGCCATCAGAAATATTTTCTAGGGCCTGTCCACGGCTTTGCCGGAAATGCATTGGTCTTGATTGCGGGATTCGATCTGCTATCGAACAAGCAGCGACATGAGATCACCTCGCGCGTCATGGAATCGACTGTCAACACAGCAGTGGTCGAAGAAGAGTTTGCCAACTGGCCAGCCATCTTCAAAGTAGACGAACCCACAGATCGTGCGATGCTTGTACAATATTGTCACGGCGCGCCGGGCATGGTCATATCTCTAGCAACTTTACCCACGGGCGTGAACCAAGAATTCGATGAAATTTTGATCAAAGGCGGCAACTTAATCTGGCACGCGGGCTTGCTCGAAAAAGGCCCTTGTTTGTGTCATGGAACCGGCGGCAATGGATACGCTTTTTTGAAACTATTCGAGCGAACGGGCGACGAACTATGGCTCGAACGAGCAAGGGCTTTTGCCATGCAGTCGATTGAGCAATTCGAAGAAATGACAGAGCACTATCAGCAGATACGTTATCCACTGTGGACGGGTGACCCAGGATTAGCAATCTATCTTTGGGATTGCATTCAGGCGCAGGCAAAATTCCCAACTATCGACACTTTTTGAGGAGTAACTCATGAGCAACTCAACCACCGCCGTCAAACCAGCCGATCACCTCAACGTACTGATCGACGCGCTGGAAACGCCGCCCAAACTGCTCAACACATTCATCACGCCTGCCGAGCATTTTTTCGTGTGCAGCGCGGTCTCGCCACCGAGAATTGACGCGGACACGTGGTCGATGCAGATCCACGGTGACGCGGTCGAACAAACAGTGCGCATCACCTTCGACAATCTGCTGCAGATGCCTACCCACACGGTCATTAGCTGCTTGGAATGTGCGGGCAGCGGACGTGCGCTCTTCAACCTAGTCCACGGCAAGACACCCGAATCGGACGAATTAAATATGACACCGTGGCTCTTTGGTGGCGCGGGCAACGCAATGTGGACAGGCGTCAAGCTGCGCGACGTGCTCGACCTAGCGGGCGTCAAGGCAAACGCACTCGACGTGAATACCAAAGGGCTAGACAAAGAAGCTGCCGAGGGCGGCGTCAGTCGCCCAATCCCAATTGAGAAGGCGCTGGACCCCGACACGATTTTGGCCTACATGATGAATGGTGAAATGCTGCTGCCCGATCATGGCTACCCCGTGCGCCTAATTGTGCCCGGCTGGATCGGATCCAATAGCGTTAAGTGGGTCGGCTCAATTGAAGTCTCTAGCGAGAAGATCTGGGTGGACCGCAACATCAAACATTACGTGATGATGGGCGATGAGTGGGAAAGCGAAAAAGAGGGCAACGCGCTGGGCGGCCCGATCACGACGCAGAATATTAAAAGCTCGATCAATCTGGAATGGAATGCAATCTTGCCCGCGGGCAAGAACCTGCTGCGCGGTATCGCACGCTCGCCACACGCGCGGATCCAAAAGGTGGAGTGGTCCGTTAGCGATGCAGATGGCAACGTGGTGCAGTCGGGCGAGGCCAAGCTGCTGCCGCCATTTTTGAAATACGCATGGGTTCACTTTGAGTTTGCGTGGAATGCCGCGCTGGGCGAATGGGTATTACGGACGCGGGCAACGGACGAGGCGGGCAACGTTCAGCCCGAGGAGATCCCGTTTAATTTAGAGGGCTACTTGTTCAATCAGGTGATCCCGCACCCGGTTGTGGTGGTGGGATAAATTGATGTTGGTCAATCCGTAGGGGCATGAGGATTTCGGGGGAAATATTTTTGCCACAATCATGCGATCTGCGACCAGCGATTCTCGTGTCCGCACTGACGAAACAACCGTGCCACGAACCAACAACATTCGATAGTGACGAACACGTAGTCAGCGGATGAATTGTTCAGGTCATGGCGATCCCACGGGGCGCTAACCA
>Ga0209187_1001552_pt1 | contig 25760 bp, 18 predicted proteins | sample BantaG_FD_187430 | JGI IMG/M metagenome (GOLD analysis project Ga0209187, IMG submission 187430) | Marine algal microbial communities from Bantry Bay, Ireland - BantryBay_4 metaG (SPAdes) (version 2) | ecosystem: Host-associated > Algae > Red algae > Unclassified | place: Bantry Bay, Ireland...
TGCCTGACTTGTTCTTCTTTTTTCGGATAAACATGACCAAATTTAGCTACGGGACACCCATTTTTAAAATTAAACTTAGTAATCATAGGGGTTCTAGCTCAAATTTTCAGTAAGTGGCGAAGACAGGAAAGAGCAAAAAGAGCATTTAGACCATTACTATGTATACAATCCGAAAGGCAATTTCGACAACAATAAGGTATTTAGTTTTGACAAGATAACTGATCCGTCAAAGGTTTGTGTCTGGCAAAGTGATAATGATAAATTAGGATTGTCGATAGAGGCAGACCCTACTTTTCTGTATTTTGATAAGGAAGGATTTTTAGTTGATACTAAAGTAGGATATAATATGTCTAACCGATCTGAATTCAAAGCAGGGGTTCTAAAATTCGTACAAACGCAACAATGAATTTCTATCGTATTTCTTATCTTAACGCAGGTGCACAAAATTAGGCTAGCTAAAGACCACAGAGTAGATCGAAGTATGTCAGCAGAAAGTTAAACGCTATTATAAGATTACAGAGTTATCGCAGCATACTCATATTGAAGTAGAATCACCCTACCATCGCTTAACTTGGTAAGGATACCTCTCCTCATAGGCTTCGGTAATCATCTTGGTCAATACTTCTCTAAGCGTATTGATATTCTCTTTCTTGACTGCTGAGATAAATATGTTATCGTGTTCGTAATTGTTCTTAAGTTTCTCTTGAGTCTCCTCGAGAATCTCCGTTTTTACATCAGGATCTAATAACTCATCGAAATATAACTCTCTGTATAGGTCGAGTTTATTAAAGATCATTAGAGTTGGTTTATCTAATGCGTTGAGATCTTTAAGTGTTTTATTGACAGTATTAATGTGGTCCTCATAGTGAGGGTGTGAGAAATCTACAACGTGTAACAGAATATCACTTTCTTTGACTTCATCGAGAGTTGACTTAAAGCTCTCTATAAGATGATGTGGCAGCTTTCTTATGAATCCTACTGTATCTGATAATAAGAATGGCATTCTTCCGAATACGACTTTACGTACAGTGGTATCGAGTGTGGCAAATAATTTATTTTCAGCAAATACATCGGACTTAGATAACACATTCATAAGAGTAGACTTACCGACATTAGTATAACCTACTAAAGCGACACGGATAAGCTCACCTCTATTTTTTCTTTGCGTGATGGTCTGCTGTTCTATCTTATCGAGTTTCTTTTTTAACTGGCTTATCTTATCTCTGACTATACGTCTGTCTGTCTCTATCTCCATCTCACCGGGTCCTCTCATACCGATACCCCCACGTTGTCTTTCGAGGTGAGTCCATAGACCTCTCAGTCTTGGCAGCATGTATTGCATCTGTGCCAGTTCTACTTGTGTCTTGGCCTGAGCCGTCTGTGCTCTACTGGCAAAAATATCGAGGATCAAAGAACTCCTATCTATGATCTTAACCTTAAGATGTTCTTCTAGTATGCTTGTCTGCTTACCCGTGAGATCATCATCGAATATGGCAAGCGAGATATCATTGAGTTCTATATACTCTGCGATCTCTTCCATCTTACCGCTTCCGACATAAGTTCTTACGTCAGGATGCTTAAGTCTTTGTACAAATTGCTTTATGGTTTTAGCACCAGCTGTCTCGGCAAGAAATTCCAATTCGTCGAGATACTCTTTAGATTGGATATCTGTTTGGTTTTGAGTTATCAATCCTATAACGACAGCTCGCTCGACCTCTTTCTTGAGGCCTTTTGCTTTTTCTTTACCTACTTTCCATTGATCACTCATAATTTTTAGTTTAATTGTTTTTTAACCACTGATAAGGGTTAAGATTATTTTTTGCTTTCCATAATTCGAAGTGGATGACATATTGTCCTTCTACTACATTACTGAGTCCTATAAGTTCGGAAGTGGATATAATATCACCTTTGCGCTTGTAAGCACTTGCGAGATTAGAATATACAGAATAAAAATCATTATTGTGCTGTACAATTACAGTGATGTTACTTGGAGATATATTAGTTACAGTAATAATGGTTCCTTCATGAATAGATAGGACTTGATTATCGGTACTTGATATATCAATTCCTGTATTGACAAATGTTACTTCATTATCATCAGGATGTTTTTGTTCTCCATATCGTAATTTGATTTTCCCACCATTCATTGGCCATGGAATGAATCCCTTTCTATCCTCTAAATTATTAGGAGAGCTACTATATGTAGACGGTAATGCTTTCGGTTGACCGATCATTAGTTTTTCTATTTTGCTGTTAAGAGATGCTCGCTGTGATGTTTTCTCGTTGAGAATAGCTTCAGTTTTTTTAGTGGAAGCAATCTGAGTTTTAAGCTCTTCTTTTAGAGATGCTAATTCTGCTTTAAGAGAATCCGATCTTAATTGTTCGACATTTAATTCATGTTTCTTTTCTATTAGTATGGAATCGGCGGTACTTAGTTTGGAAGAGAGATTACTACTCTGTCTATATGATATGAGTTGTTGCACATAAGATTTTCTTAGGGCATTTTCTGTAGTGTTATTAGGATCTAAAAGTCGCTGGTGGTAAGCGTCTTTCATCATAGTAATAATCAGACTATCTATTGCTTTCTTTCTCTTATTTATACTGATCGTTTCTTTTTGTGGCTCTTGTTGAGCTTGTAATAGTTGGATTTCTTTCTTGAGAGTAGAGTAGAGTTGTGTGCTGTTGTCTAGTTGTTCTTCCATCGTATTATACCGGCTTATATTGGAAGTTTTATTCTGCTTGTATTCTGATAATAGGACAGAGGTTGCTCTTATGTCTTCTACTAACTTTAATCTTAGTTGCTCAAGATCAGACAAAGATTGCCCGATGCTCTGATGGCAGCTTAGGCTGATAAATAATATGCAGATAATAAGTCTAATAGATTCTATTGTAACTGTCAGGAATATTGATTTTTATTTCTTTCGGGATATCGAAGTCTATACTATTAAAATCTAACTCTAAGATAAGTTTTTCGTTATTGTCAAGGTTGATTTGAAAGATTCTATTATAGGGAATATAACAATTATCACTGACTAATCTATAGTCGCTGTAAGTCCATGATCCTGATAGCTTATATCTATCCATAAATTTTACATGAGTCAATAATCCAGTATAAATATCATAGTTGAGTTCATGCAACATGCCATTGATCATGGTTTTAATGATAATATTTTTTCTCTCGTATGAGCTGTCAATTATTGCATCTTTACTGATAATAGGAGGCATTCCTGATAAGATATCCTGCGTATAATCATATGTGAGATCGATACCATTAGAACTTAAGTTGCTTATATGGTTAATGTAATAGTTGTGATTAATGCGATCTATATGTGTGACAGAGTCTTGGGTTATTAGGGTACGTGCTCCTTCTACACCTATTTTTTTTATAGCCATCAATATTGCGCTATCTCTTCGTATTCGGAGATTGAGTATACCTTTGAATGATTCTTCGCTGGAGCTAAATTTTATTTTTGCTTTAGCTTCATAGCGCTCGTAGCTGTGTGTATGTGTAAGTATGTCAGATATGGATTTCTTTTCTGTATTGGTAATTAATTCTTTTTTTGATTTACAAGAAAAAACACCTATCAACATGATGAGTAGAAGCCCATATCTGAAGTCAAGATAATCCGACATAGTGAATTTTATACACCTATTTTTTTCTGGAGTCGAGACTCTTTAGCACCTAAGTCGATTGCTGATCGCCAGAATTTTTTACTGTTCTTATCGTCACCTATAGATTTGTATAGATCTCCGATGAGTTCTAAGTAGAGTGGGCTAGATAGTTGAGATACTTGTATTTTATTTACAAAAGATGATACTTCATCTTTTGTATTTTCTTCAATTGTAGACCAATACTTACCGATCTCTACAGCTTCTATGAGTAGCTTATTTTTTCCTGCAATAAATTTAGCTTCATCGAGGTAGCCAGTTGCTTCGCTTGCTTTATTGTTTTGCTTTAGAGATATGGCGTGTATTACAAATGCGTTAACTTGATTAGGAAATAAATCAAGAGCATCATAAGATACGGTTTCAAGTTTTTTGTAATCAGAATTTTGCCATAAGTTGATCATCCATTGATCCCAAAGTGTATACTTTTTGTTGTCTAATTTTATAGCCTTGGCATATGATTTTTCTGATGCAACTAAGTCTCCAGAGTAGAAGAGTACATCACCTCTCACAGCATGTGCTTTGGCATCATTAGGGTAGTTTTTGATAAGTTTTTGACTTATGTCAGTTAGTGTCGCTGTAGATGCTTTGCCTTTCTCTATATTAGTAAGGTGTGGCATCAGTTCTTGGATTTTAGTATCCAGAGGGATATCCATATTATCTATAATCGGAACGAGGCTTGAGAGGTATTCTGATGGTTGAGAGCCTGTGTCCATACTTCTGGCTTTCGATTTAGTAATTGCGATCGCAGCTTGAGCATTATTAGGATTTACCTTAAGGATCTTTTTGAATACTTCAATGGATTCATCCTTTCTTCCTAAGTCATGAAGGTATGAAGCAAGATTGCCTAAGAACATTTCATTATCAGGATATTTATCTGATAATGACTGCAATGTTGAAAGCGCTTTTTCTTTCTTTCCAGATTTGCTATATATATCGAATAATCTTCTAGAAGTCTCCTCTGTAATGCTTGTCTTAGATTGTAATGTCTCTAAAGTGGCTGCAGCTTTATCTGGCATATTAGCATACAGCTGATTGACTGATAGCTTATGATAGAGTGCAGGATTATCGTCTTCTAATGCTATAAGAGATTGGTAAGAGGTGATGGCTTTCTCTCGCTGATTAGAAGCTTCATATATCTCAGCTAGTGTAAGCAAGTACCAGTTGTTCTGAGGCTTTATACCTGTAGCTTTGACAGCGTACTTCTGTGCAAGTTCGTAGTCTTCTTTATTGACATAAGCCCGAGCGAGTTCATAGTAGGCGGCAGCGGACTGATTATCTCTTTTCAGAATTTCTCTAAGTATCTCAATTTCTTTTTCAGTATTGCCTTTGAGTTTTTCTAATTGGGCATCGAAGAATAGTGATTGGAATTCGATATCACTTTCAGAATAGATATCAGGCTGAGCGTAAGCACTCAAGCTTAGTATTAAAATTAATAGCGAAAAGAGATATTTTCTCATGGATTTACTGAAAAGTTAGTTTCTATTTTAAATCAAAATTTAAGATTACTCTACATGAGTAATCTTAAGTGTATTAGTTCGGAATCTCTTATGTAACGGCATGGAAGCAGTATTCACAACAATATCCTTTTCCTTTAACAATTTTTTGTCCTTTAAAATTTCAATTATATCCTCAATTGTTTCATCAGTACTTGAGAACTTATCATAATAGAAAGCTTTGACACCCCATACAAGGTTCATTGTGCCTAATATCGGCCTCACAGAAGAGAATATATAGATATGTGTTTTTGGTCGGTAACTTGACACTTTAAAAGCAGTATACCCACTTACGGTAACTCCTAATATCGCTTTAGCTTTGATATTCTCAGCTATTCTGGCTGCATTGATACAGATGGTATCAGAATAATAAGTATCTGAACCTCTATTAGGCTTAGGTCTTTTTTCGAGGAGTTCGTAATGTTTTTCTGCTTCAGCTATAATCTTATTCATAGCCTTGACGACTAAGTCTGGATGATTACCTACTGAGGTCTCACCACTTAACATGACTGCATCGGCACCATCTAATACTGCATTAGCTACATCTGTGATCTCAGCTCTAGAAGGACTCGGATTAGTAATCATACTCTCCATCATCTGAGTAGCGACGATTACAGGTTTAGATTTCTGTAGGCATCGTCTGATAATATCTTTCTGTATGCCTGGCAGTTTTTCCATAGGCACTTCCACACCTAAATCTCCACGAGCTACCATAACGGCGTCACTATGTCGGACTATTTCTTTTATATTATCGATAGCCTCTGGCTTCTCCACTTTCGCGATGACCTTAGCGTAGTGACTGTTATTATCGATGATCTCTTTAAGCTGTAATATGTCACTTGCCTTTCTGACGAATGATAAGGCAATCCAATTAACAGGTTGTGTGAGTATAAAGTTAAGATCTATGAGATCTTTCTCCGTAAGGCAAGGTAGTGAGACTTTTGTATCTGGGAGATTGACACCTTTATTTGATGCGATATTAGTGCCATGAAGAACCTTAAGTTTGACCGTTTTACCTAAGATTTCTGCAACTTCCAATTCTAATTTTCCGTCATCTACAAGTACTTTTTCTCCTACATTGACATCTTCTGCAAAGCTCTGGTAGCTTAAGTAGATCTGTTCTTTAGTACCTACACACTTAGTATTCACGAAAGTCAGGATATCTCCTTTAGAGAGTTCTATTTTGCCACCCTCTATTTCTCCGACTCTGATTTTAGGACCTTGAAGATCTGCTAATATCCCTATGGGCACATCATATTTCTCCATGATGTCATTAAGGCGATTAATCACTTTGAGGTGATCTTCGTGAGTTCCATGAGAGAAATTAAGCCTAAATACATCCACCCCTTGTTTCACTAATTCCAATAAATTCTCTGGACTACTGCATGCTGGACCTACTGTGGCTACAATTTTTGTCTTTTGTCTCGCTTCTATCTTAATTTCTTTCAACTTTAATTTTTATTGTAAATAAAATGTAAGATATAAAGATATGATACTGTCTATCAATATTTTATATTTTACTAAATAATTTAATATTAGGTATATATGTTCAGTATAGATTGAACGAATTGTTAATTTCTTATGTATGATAATTGTATATTTTGCAATTAAAACCTTTGTTGCTACATTACAAATGGTTTAATTTGCGCCACTAAATAAAAAAAATACAATTATGTCGGATATCGCAGACAAAGTAAAAAAAATTATAGTTGACAAATTAGGTGTTGACGAATCAGAAATCTCTAATGAGGCAAGCTTCACTAATGACTTAGGTGCTGATTCATTAGATACTGTAGAATTGATCATGGAATTCGAAAAAGAATTCGATCTTTCTATTCCTGATGAGGAGGCCGAAAAGATACAGACAGTCGGGATGGCTGTAACTTATCTTGAGAAGGCTAAGGCTTAATCGAAATAGTACGTAAATAAAAAAATCCATAAGATTACCTTGTGGATTTTTTTATTTATTTTTTACCTTCCTAATTTACTTATATCTTCAAGGCTTATGAAAAGAGTTGTAATCACAGGTGTAGGAGCATTAACTCCAATCGGAAATACATTTTCTGAATATTCTGAAGCTCTGCTTGCAGGAAAAAGTGGAGCAGCACCTATTACTAGATTTGATGCAACCCGATTTAAGACACGTTTTGCTACAGAAGTCAAAGGCTTTGACGTAGCAGATCACTTTGAGCGTAAAGAAGCTAAGAGACTAGATAGGTTCTCACAGTTCGCTTTAGTTGTTGCTGATGAGGCAATTGTAGATAGTGGATTAGAACTTGATAAAATAGATCTTAGAAGAGCAGGCGTGATCTGGGGTAGTGGTATTGGTGGATTTGAGACAATAGAGCAGGATGTCGAAGAAGCCACTCTCAATACAGGCCCTCCTAGATACAGCCCTTTTCTGATACCTAAATTAATAGTAGATATTGCAGGAGGACATATTTCTATAAAATATGGCTTCCGTGGTCCTAATTTCACGACTATATCAGCTTGTGCATCTTCCAGCCATTCTATATACTGTGCAGTAGATTATATAAAATTAGGCAGATGCGATATCATGATAGCTGGTGGATCTGAAGCGGCTATATGTAAGGCGAGCTTTGGTGGATTCTCAAGTATGAAGGCACTGTCAGAAAGAAATGATAGCCCAGAGACTGCGAGTCGTCCTTTTGATAAAGATAGAGATGGATTTGTACTCGGAGAGGGAGCTGGAGCATTTGTATTAGAAGAATATGAGCATGCTGTCAAGCGTGGTGCTACGATATATGCTGAGATACTGGGCTGTGGAGCTACGGCAGATGCATATCATATTACGGCACCACATCCTGATGGACTTGGAGCCTCAGAAGTTATGGAGATGGCTATGAAGGAGGCTAAGATTAATCCCACAGATGTAGACTACATTAATGTACACGGTACATCTACACCATTAGGAGATGTTGCTGAGGTCAAAGCAATCACTAAAGTTTTCGGAGATCATATATTCGATCTTAATATTAGTTCTACTAAGTCTATGACAGGACACCTTCTGGGAGCTGCAGGAATCGTAGAAGCTATAGCATGCGTGGTCGGATTATCTAAAGGTGTTGTACCGCCGACTATCAATCATCATACTCATGATCCTGATTTAGATAAAAAAATTAACTTTACACTAAATAATGCTCAAGAGAGAGATATAAAAATCGCTATGAGCAATACGTTCGGTTTTGGAGGTCATAATTCTACAGTTATACTTAAGAAAATGTAACATAGACATGTGATTCGAACATTTTATAATTATTACTTATCCCCAGAAAAAGAATTAGCTAAGAACTTAAAATCCGTTTTAGGTTTTGTGCCTAATAACATCAAATTATTCAAACTGGCTTTCTTTCATAAGTCGATGAATAATAGCGAAGTTAGGAGCAAAGCCAATAATAATGAGAGATTAGAGTACTTAGGTGACTCTGTGCTATCTACTATCGTAGCAGAGTATCTCTACAAGAAGTACCCAGGTAGGGACGAAGGATTTCTCACTAAGATGAGATCTAAAATCGTCAAAAGAAAAACACTTAATAAGGTCGCAGAAAAAATGGGTCTTGATATTATCCTATCCAGATACACGCAGGGTAAGATGAGCTATTCTATGCTTGGTAATGCCTTCGAGGCATTGATAGGTGCATTATATATAGAGTATGGCTATGATAAGACTAAGAATTATGTGATCGCTAAGATTCTGATGAAGTACTTAGATGTCCATGAGCTCGAACGCAGTGATGATAACTACAAAAGTCAGCTTCTCGAGTGGGGACAGAAAGAAGGTAGACAGATCTCTTATAAACTCATCAATAAATACAAGTTAGATAAGAGAGATCGATTCAAGATAGCTGTCTTCCTTGATGGCGAAGAAGTATGCCGAGCTGAAGATTTTAATAAAAAGTCTGCTGAACAGATCGCGTCATCGACGGCATTAAAAAAATTGAATATCAGAAGGGTCAAGTGATCCTTTAGTAAGAAATGATGTTACCATACCTATAAGATAATTTAATAATGGATTCAGTCACACAGATAGTATTGGGTGCAGCGGTAGGAGAAGCTGTATTGGGAAAGAAGATGGGTAATAAGGCTGTTCTTGTAGGAGGTATCGCTGGTACGATACCAGATCTCGATGTTCTCTTTTCACCATTTATGAGTGAGGTTGATGGATTAGCATTCCATAGAGGGATATCACATTCTATACTTTTTGCTGTCATAGGCGCTTTATTTTTTGGTTGGATAAGTTTTAGGATCTTCAATAAAAAAAGAACGCAGATATCGGGATATGATAAATCTCGTGGCAGTTTATTAGAGTGGCAAATGCTCTTCCTTTTAGGATTGCTTACGCATACTTTGTTAGATTGTTTTACAATGTACGGCACGCAATTATTTGCACCTTTCTCAGACTATAGAGTTGCTTTTAACACTATAGCAGTCGCGGATATATTCTATACGATACCATTTATATTTTGTCTTATTATGACCATGATTTCTAAGCCAGCATCTCGTAGACGGACGCTTTGGAATTATGCTGGATTGACGATAAGCAGTCTTTATCTACTATTCACAGTTGTCAATAAATCTGTCGTGACTGCTAAGTTTGAAAATGCATTAGCAGAGCAAAATATTTCTTATAAAAGGAAAATTGTAGGCCCTACCATATTAACTAATTTTCTGTGGAGTGTAACTGCTGACGAAGGAGAGGTCTATTATTCTTCGCAGTATTCATGGTTTGATACATCACCTATTAAATACAATGTCATCAAGAAAAATCATGATCTCATAAGTGACGGTGAGGACGATAGGACTATTGGAATATTAAAATGGTTTACTAAAGGTTTTTATAACGTATTGGAGTTACCTGACGATAAGATACAAGTTAATGATCTCCGATTTGGTACTTTTAATAATGATGATGAGACGAAGCAGTATATCTTTAGATTCGTGCTAGAGCAACAAGGTAATGGTGAGTATAAAATGCTCTCTGCTGATGGAGGCCCTCCACCTGGCGAAGAGAAGCAAGTATTCTCTGATTTATGGGCGAGAATCAAGGGAAACTAGCTCTTAAGATACTTAAGATACTTACTGTCCAAGGGATTATGTTTTTTCAGGATCTATCTGGATAATAGGATTTAAGCGTGTATATTCAGAATAAAAATCTGCTTGATTATTGGTTTACCTTATAGACTAACAGCTTTATTTATTTATCTACAATTGCTCTATTATATTAATCTGCAATTCTTACGGTTCTATACCTACAAATTTCTTTAGGAGACCTCATCATTCTTAATCGCTAACAAGGTCTTTTTCAACATATTAAAATTATCATCCGACATGGTATGTAGTGGCAACCTTACATAATTTTCTGTTAATCCTAATATTTTCATTGCAGACTTGATGCCTACAGGATTACCTTCTATGTACAGCCATTTATGTAGATCGTAGATTTTATAGTTGTAATGCCTTGCTGAGTCAAGATCCCCTGATAGGCAAGCGTTGACCATCTTAGAGAATTCATTAGGGAATGCATTACCGATGACTGAGATCACGCCATCACCTCCTGAAGCGACCATAGGCAGTGTCACCTCATCATCTCCTGAAGTTACTGTGAAGTGATCAGGTCTATTTTTGAGTATCCTTATCGCTTGTATAAGATCTCCTGAAGCTTCTTTGATACCACAGAATTTATTGCTGGCATTAGCGAGTCTGATAGTTGTATCCCACTCTATATTAGACTTGGTACGTCCGGGTACGTTATAGATCATTATAGGCACAGGACTGACTTCTGCCAGTGCCATATAATGACTGTAGATACCTTCTTGGTTAGGCTTGACATAAGCAGGACTTGAGGATAGGATCCCATCGACATTATCGAAATTGTAATTAGATATTTTACTTGCAAGCTCGCGAGTATTATTACCACCAAAATTACCTGCAAGAATAGGCTTACGACCATTATTTACTTTAATGACAAAGTCAAGACATTGTCTGGCCTCTGTCTCATTTAAAGTAGCGGTCTCACCAGTCGATCCGAGAGGTACTAAGAAATCTATACCGGATTCTATGACGTGTTCTATGACTCGTTCATATGCATCATAGTCAACTGACATATCTTTATTAAACGGAGTGATAATAGCTACTCCAGTTCCTGTAAATTTTCTTTCTGACATTTCGTTTTTTTAGATGGTGGAGTAAAAACCCATTTTGCTATATTTCTCTATTCTTTGACGGATTCTTTCTTGAGGATCCATTTCCATGAGAGTAGCCACTTCTTTTTTGATGTGTGATCTTAATGATTTAGCCATCTTAACGGAATCATTATGTGCTCCACCAAGAGGTTCTTTGACGATGTCATCAATTAGACCAAAACCAAGCATGTGATCCGCTGTTAATTTAAGTGATTCTGCAGCTTGTTCTTTGTAATCCCAACTTCTCCATAATATCGAAGAACATGACTCGGGAGATATAACAGAATACCACGTATTCTCTAACATAAAGACACGATCGCCAAGACCTATACCGAGAGCTCCACCTGATGCTCCTTCTCCGATAACATAGCAGACAATAGGGACAGTCAACTGAGCCATCTCAAATAAGTTTCTAGCGATAGCTTCTGCTTGGCCTCTCTCTTCTGCTTCTATACCAGGATATGCCCCGGGTGTATCTATAAGACATACTACGGGGTAATTAAATCGCTCTGCCATCTTCATAAGACGAAGGGCTTTTCTATAGCCTTCAGGATTGGCCATTCCAAAATTACGGTACTGACGCATCTTAGTGTTGACGCCTTTTTGGTGACCTATGACGACCATAGATTGTCCATTGATCTTTCCTATACCTCCTACGATAGCTTTGTCATCACCGAAAGTTCTGTCACCGTGTAGTTCGATGAATTTCTTGAACATGTTTTCTATGTAGTACAAAGTATATGGACGTTCGGGGTGTCTTGATAGTTGGACTTTTTGCCATCCTGAGAGGTTAGCATATATCTCTTTTTGAGTGCTTTTAATTTTGTTTTCGAGCTCTTTGATTTTATCACTTACATCTATATCTCCCTCAGATTCAACCTGTTGGATCTTCTGTAATTGCTCATAGAGCTTTTCTAAGGGGCGTTCGAATTCTAAAAATACCATATCATTGAGGAATTAGTCTGATCGAAGTTAATAATAGAAGGGTATAAATAAGACTCATGTGGATAAAATGAGATGGAATTTTCAAAATTGGTAAGTATAGCTGCAAAAAAGGCACTTTGAAAAGAAATTTGCAAGGTCTTAATAATACATTATTGATATGATGAAGTGTAGAATTATGAAAAGCTGAGTAATTTTTCGGTGGTAAAGAGTATAAAATTGTCTAGTCTAATGCTGTTTATTCTATCTAAAAAAAGAGAAAGGACAAACCCAATACGGCAAGTAAGCAGAATGAGATTAGCCAACTGTAAACGAATAATACAAGTATAAACTTGAAAGTTGTTTTGATATAAGATTGCCCATAGAATTTTTTCATTCCTAAGAAGAGATATAAAAATCCTATTATTATCCATGGCATCAACCATGCATTTGAAGGCATGAGTTCTTGTTTATCTAATGGCAGTGCTTTGAATAGGACTATCTCAAACAATAATCCAAATATGGCGAGTATTAATAATCTTGTATGACCATACACATGAAAGATAAAATGTTCCGCATAAAGATAATTTTGTCTCCAGTAGAGTAGCTTTGAAAACGCGGAAGTCAATAGTATAAGTACAATCATTAACCATGTACCATTTCCTATAAAAAACTGAAGCATCGAACTGAAATTAGTTAGAGCTTTTTGGATTTGAACAATTACAACCTGTTTTAACCATGACTTATCTTTATGTTTTTCTTTAAGTTCCTCTTCAGACAATCTGAAAAAGTCATTTAATGTAATTCCGTCAATGGTTTCTCCATCTGCTAGGTCAAACGTAAATAAACCATCACCAGATTCGTAAACTATTTTTTTTTCAGTGATACCAGAATTAGTTGTGTCGATATTTTGCTTTTCTGCTAATAAATTGTCCGCTTGAGATAGAGAATCTGGATTAATATTTTTTTGGTCTCCTTCTTCATCGACTGAATTTTCTGTGAGTATTTTATTTTTTATTTGGCTACTGATTTCCTCAGGCCAATTGTATTTTAAACTTAAGCTATCATATTTATCATGGAGATTAGCTTTCCACATTTCATGCTCTTTTAATTTAAAGGTTTTGTCGATACTTTTGAAAGTGTCATTTATACTAAAAATGTACAATGCAAAAAAGGTGAATAAAGCAATTATAAAAATCCGGATGGGGTTATAATACATGACTCGCTTCCCGGAGATATATGCAGTTGTAAGCATTGCGGGTTTCCATATATCTCTAAAAGTCCGCCAGATCTTAGCTTCAATATTGAATAGATTAGAAAAGAAATCACTGACAATAGACCATACACTTAGATTCTGTAACGCTACTTTCTGACCACAATTACTGCAATGCTTCGCTTCGCGGAGAAGTTCTTGATCACAATTAAGACAGTTATTCAGCATAGGTATTTTCTGTTATGCTTAGAAAGGTAATTAAATACTACGTACTGATGGTGATATAGGTAGAAGATTTTTATGTTCTTATTTATCTAATGCAGAATCTATTACACATATAGATAATTAAATGTGAAAATAGACATAGGGGGAGAGCGTATTAATTCTGTCTATATATCAAAGGGTGTTATTAAAGGTATTTTAAAAAAGCGTTCCACTTAAAGAAGTGAGACGCTTTTTTTATGTCCGTACATGAGCATTGGGTAATGAACGAAATAAATGCGATAGATCATGACAATATAGCAAGTCATTACATTCTGTGTGTGAATATTTTTTTTTGAGATAGCAGCTAATTGTAATTGTATGATATCAACGATAATTTATTTCTTTGCGAATCCGCTATTAATTAGCTCATTACAAATATAGATAATTAAATGTGAAAATAGACATAGGGGGAGACTCTACTAATACTGTCTATATATCAAAGGGTGTTATTAAAGGTATTTTAAAAAAGCGTTCCACTTAAAGAAGTGAAACGCTTTTTTTATGTCCGTACATGAGCATTGGGTAATGAACGAAATAAATGCGATAGATCATGACAATATAGCAAGTCATTACATTCTGTGTGTGAATATTCTTTTTTGAGATAGCAGATAATTGTAATTGTATGATATCAACAATAATTTATTTCTTTGCGAATCCGCTAATAATTAGCTCATTACACATATAGATATTTAAATGTAAAAATAGACATAGGGGGAGAGTGTATTAATACTGTCTATATATCAAAGGGTGTTATTAAAGGTATTTTAAAAAAGCGTTCCACTTAAAGAAGTGAGACGCTTTTTTTATGTCCGTACATGAGCATATAGTAATGGTCTGAAGAAAGGTAATAGATCATGTCAATATAGCAAGTCATTACATCCTGTGTGTGAATATTTTTTTGAGATAGCAGCTAATTATAACTGTAAGATGTCAACGATAATTTTCTTCGCGAAGTTGCTAATAATTAGCTCACTACACATATAGATATTTAAATGTGAAAAAGACATAGGGGGAGAGTGTATTAATACTGTCTATATATCAAAGGGTGTTATTAAAGGTATTTTAAAAAAGCGTTCCACTTAAAGAAGTGAGACGCTTTTTTTATGTCCGTACATGAGCATTAAGTAATAGACGAAAGAAGGGTAATAGATCAAGTCAATATTGCTAGTCATTACATTCTGTGTGTGAATAATTTTGTTTGAGGTAGCAGCTAATTATAACTGTAAGATATCAACGATCATTTATTTTTTTGTGAATTCGCTAATAATTAGCTCATTATACATATAGATAATTAAATGTGGAAATAGACATAGGGGGAGACTCTATTAATACTGTCTATATATCAAAGGGTGTTATTAAAGGTATTTTAAAAAAGCGTTCCACTTAAAGAAGTTGATCGCTTTTTTTTATTTACAACTTACAATAACGAATACTGAAATAATATGCTTATGTATGTTTCATATTCAAAATAAAAAATAAAAAAGCCCCTTTCCAATCGATTGAAAAGAGGCTTATGTTTCTTGAATTATGAGACACTAATCCATTGCAGTTTTTATTATTATTTACATGTTTGCGAATAGTCGTATATCTGTTGTTCAAATCTTGCCCATTTAAGATCGGATTTTATAGTCTCGTAATAGTCTTTACAATCATCATATATTGAAGCGGCTTGATCACCATATTGTTTCTTCTTAAGTTTGAAAGCGACGTCATTTCCTTTTTTGAAAAAATAAGATTTGTCTCTTCCACCAGTCATTTGTATGCCGCCTATTCCTAGTCCACCAGACTCTTTAGCATAGACATCGTGATAGACCTTTACTTTATTACTGAATGCTGGATTCAATAATTGTAATAATAAGGTTTGCGTTTTTTTCTTCTTTATCTGTACCTCTGCGGATTCGAAGTATGCATAGCCTTCTTTGATATATTCTTGATTAATTGTATTATCTCCATCCCACCTTTGAGCATTATCCATTACATCCATCGCATTAGCTAATTTGTCAAGCCCACCTTGTGGGAGATACATATGGCTAATTTTTTCAGCTTTGATTTTCTCTTTTCCAGAGTCAGTATTAAGAGTAATTTCTTCGAATAAACCTTTTTTCCTTTTCAACTTTTTGATTGTACCTGACAATTCTGTTCCGTCATTTAGAGTAATATAAGATGTCTTCTTTCTAGAGAATCCATCGACAGGATTGAGCAGATATTCATGGTTCTGAGCAAATGAGATCATTGCAAATAATAGGCATACAATTGATAGTAAATATTTCATATTTAAAGATTAGGTTAGTAGATGATCTAATGTAGTCATTTTTGATAATTATTTTGTTAAAGTTTAAAGAGTGAATGCATCTTATAACAATTATGAATAGGCTAATTTTGCATAATTTTATTGAAATAAATATTTAGTAATTTAGTTAATATGAAGGCACTCGTACTTAATGAAGATAAGTCACTGAACATAACAGAAGTCTCTAAGCCTGTGCCCAGCCCTGGAGAGGTGGTCGTAGCTGTAAGAGCTTCAGCGCTTAACCACAGGGAGTTATGGATTCAGAAAGGCCTCTATCCAGGTATGAATCTACCATGTATCTTAGGTGCTGATGGTGCAGGGGTGATCGTAGAGTTAGGAGAATCAGTGGGTGCAAGCTGGAAAAATAAAGAAGTCATAATCTATCCAGCATATGATTGGGGTAAGCAAGAGAATGCACCTACTAAGAAGTTCAGAGTACTAGGTATGCCTGATCCAGGAACGATTGCAGAATTCATCAGTGTACCTATAGAGAATGTCGTAGAGAAGCCAAGCTATCTATCATGGACAGAAGCAGCTGCAATTCCTATTGCGGGCTTGACAGCATGGCGAGCCTTAGTCCGACATGGTAATATCAGGTCAGGTAGTAAAATCCTCATAACAGGAATAGGGGGTGGAGTAGCACAAGCTGGCTTAGGCTTAGCAAAGGCAATGGGAGCAGAGGTCTATGTGACCAGTTCAAGTTACGATAAGATAGACCAAGCTATATCCTCTGGCGCATCTGGAGGTGTTAATTATAAAGATGAAGATTGGAACCTTCAACTTAAGGAATTGTCTGGTGGAATTGACATCGTGTTAGATAGTTCTCCAGCGCCAGTATTAGATGATTATCTTAGATTCCTGAATTATGGTAGCCGCATAGTATACTACGGATCTACAGGGGCTCCTAAGACGTCAATTAATATCAGTAAATTTTTCTTAAGACACATACAATTTATAGGTACTGCTATGGGCTCACCTCGAGAATTTAAAGACTTATTACAATTCGTGGATAAGCATAAGATCTTACCTATAATCCATGCAGAGTACAGATTAGAGCAAGCGGTCGAGGCGATGGATGCATTGAGGGAAGGTACTCAGGTCGGTAAGATCGTAATAAGGCACTGATGGTATAAATACATTTTTTTAAAGAATAATTATTTTTCATTTATGGAATTTGATGTTTCATTTTATCTGGCATTAGAAGAATTTTTGCATGATCTGCCTAATCGAATAATAGAGAGAGGATTGAGAATTGTAGATGAGGGAGCGTATGGCGATATCATTTTTAATCCTAAAAATTATACACTTAAGATTTCTGTCCATGGTACACATATCTATGAAGTATGTTTTAATTATAATCGTGATTTAGATATGATAAGGTCAGTATCTTGCACATGTCCTTATAATGATTATTGCAAGCACATGGCGTCATTTGCTTTTATTATACAGGAAGAGCTTAGACCGATTCTCCTTAAAGAGAAGAAAGTACTTAGTGCTAAGTCTAAGATGAAAACTAAATTAAAGAGGGATACAAAAACTAAGACATCTATTATTACTGGTCCTTCTATTTCAGTTATAAGTGAAGAGCTGCACGGACACAATCCTAAGACCAGAGGCAACAAACTACCTTATAATACTGATTTTGAGCACATACTAATAGGAGATAATGAAGTAGTCACTAAGATATATGAGCTAGAGTGGAGTGGTAATAGAACGGATCTACATGAAGTCACATTTAAAGCCAAAGATACTGGTATCAGTATCAAATGTGCCACCTGTAATTACACGAAAAAATTATGTCAAAAAGCCTTTGATTCATTGGATGATCTGATGAGAATTATTCATACTAAGGGTGAGGATATTCTCGACTATCGTACTAAAGCCAACCAGATTGCCTATACAGAAGAATTAGATGAGAATATGATAGACAATTTATTCACGCTCGAAATCACTTCAGAAGACCTCTTAATTAAACCTAAATCTCCTTCTGTATTGATGCCGCAGTTAATAGATATCATAAAGAAAAATTTACAAAATAATGATGATGCATATGACGAGTCCTATGCAATAGACCAACTGACTAACTCTATTAATATAGGTGAAGCTATGGTCTGGACTAATATAGATGCATTAAATAGACACGAACCATTATTTCTTATAAGTGGAAAAACTAATCAAGCAGGCGACAAGCTATCTTCTCATTATGAGAAGCTCTATACACCTATATTATTCGAAGAGGATAAGAAGATACTATATCAAAAGCTCGTAAACAAGATAGAGGAAAAGTATCTGAATAAAAATATGGATACGACCACATATGTAAGTGATGAGATGATAGAATGCCTGAAAGAGAATATTAGCATATTACAAGATACAATTCAATATACCTACAATCCCCAAATCAACATTCACCATGATCCAGAAAGAATCAGGAAAATGGATTTCAGCCAATTCCAGTTTTCTGATAAAATACTTGATGTAAAAATCAAAGCATCTAAGGAGAATGGGCTTTATATATTACGGATAGAACATGTAATAGATGGTAAACTTATAGTACTTTCTGAGGAGAGGAAAGTGACGTTCTATTTATGCTTTTTATTAATGGATAGAATGGCCTATATTTATAATGATGCTAATATCTTAGGATTACATCTCGCTACTTCTGGCAAAGACGAAATGAAATTTCTACCAAGGAATAAAAATGAGTTTTTCCAAATTTTAGCTCACTTTGAATTGCATTATCAAGTCGAACGTGATGAATCCTTAGAAGACCAGATCTCATATATAAGTCAACTTTCTAAGAGGATCACGCTTAAGGAAAATGGACACTTTGTATTATTCTATCCAGAACTTGTCAGTTCGGATAATAGCTTTAATGTGCTTAATTCTATCTTGAAAATAGAGACGACTAATACGGATCTGCCAGATCCTGAAGAGATGAGTTCTTTTGCTAAAAAATTTGGAAGTCTACATCCTAAATTCGAATCGGAAACTTCGGGTTATTCTTTTGTACCACTCCATAGAGATGATTATATAAAAAACGAATGGCATATAAATTTCTTTGAGACTTGTAGATCTTTTGATATTGAAATAGTAGGCACTAAAGAATTTAAGAATCTGAAATTTAGTGCATATAAGGCTGAGATCAAGACCGAGATAAGCAGCAGCATTGATTGGTTTGAGTTAGATGTAATACTGAGCTTTGGAGATGAGAAAGTAGACCGTAAGAAGTGGATTAAAGCTATCAAAGCAGGTCAGAAATATGTAGAATTAGAAGATGGCTCCATCGGGCTGCTTCCTGAAGAATGGTATAATAAAATGCGTAGAGTGATAACTCTATCTGAAGTAAGCAGCAAAGGATTACGTATCAACAAGCTTCGCTTTAATGTCATAGATGAGCTATTCGATGAGATAAAAGATAAGTCTATATTAGAAGATATCAATCATAAACGAGAAAGCCTTAAATCATATAATTCCACTGATAGAACTCCATTACCTAAAAATCTGAAAGCTATACTCCGTCCATACCAAGAGGAGTCTTATCAATGGCTTAAGTTTCTCGAGGCATGCAGTTTCGGAGGAATATTAGCTGATGATATGGGGCTCGGTAAGACGCTGCAGATCATATGTCTCCTCGCTTCAGCTAAGGAAGAGGGGTCTTGCCATGCACTCGTTGTGGTCCCTAAAAGTCTATTATTTAATTGGGCTAATGAGATAGAAAAATTCTATCCAGATCTAACTTATCATATACATCACGGCACAAGTCGACATGAAAATATGGATGCTCGCGATAAGGCAGACATCGTCATAAGTACATACGGTACTGTGACTAAAGATATCATCAGTATGAGAGAGAAAGTCTATACCCATATTGTCTTAGATGAATCCCAAGCTATCAAAAATCCTACTTCCAAGCGCTACAAAGCTATAAGACTATTACAGAGTCCATTCAAGTTATGTGTGACAGGTACACCGATACAGAATAACACTTTTGACCTCTATGCTCAAGCAACATTTACTAATCCAGGGTTGTTAGGAAATCAGAGTTTTTTCAGGCAGAATTTTGCAACGCCAATAGATAAGGAGGGAGATAATATAGCGTCCGAGCTTCTACTGAAGATGATTAATCCTTTTCTATTACGTCGTACTAAGGAGCAGGTCGCTAAGGATCTTCCTGACAAGATAGAATCTACTATGCACTGTGAGATGCTACCTCATCAGCGTAAGATGTATATAGATCTGAAAGAACAGATAAGGAGAGATATCTTATCCTTAGATGATGATGATAGCCAGCTAAAATTTAAGGTACTGGACGGACTTCTAAGATTGCGGCAATTGTGTAATTCTCCATTATTAGTAGATAAAACTCTGACAGGCAAAAAGTCTAAATCTGCTAAAATAGAAGCCTTGATCTCGACACTAACGGGAGAGATAGGCGACGGTAATGCATTAGTTTTTTCTCAGTTCGTACAGATGCTTAGTCTTATAAGAAAAGAGTTGGATGATCTTGGCATTTCTTATGCTTACTTAGATGGATCTACCCGCGATAGAGAGGCCGCTGTTGCACAATTTATGGAAGATGATAATTGTAAGATATTTCTTATAAGTCTTAAGGCAGGTAACACTGGCTTGAATCTGACTAAGGCGCAATACGTATTCATCGTAGATCCATGGTGGAATCCTGCTGTAGAAGCTCAAGCGATAGACCGTACACATCGTATAGGTCAGAGTCAGAAGGTATTCGCTTATAAGATGATATGTAATGATAGTATAGAAGAGAAGATTCTTCTCCTACAAAGTCGCAAGAGTAAAGTTGCAAAAAAAATCATACAAGCCGATGAGTCTTCATTCAAGAATATGGATAAAAATGAGATCATGGAGTTGTTAAATTAAAATTCTGGATTTTTAGGTACAAAGTAATTTGCCCTATTCAGTCATTAATATTTATAAGTATTTATTATCAAAATATAAACACCTGAAATCTTCATATATACATTCCTTTGATAGCTCCATCAGTGGCATAAGCCTTCCCGAGAAGTTTACTTATCCATTTTACTATACACCACATCCACTGGTAGAGTTAGCAGCAAAGCAAATTCAAAAATATCTTACAATTCAGACTGAATGGGAGCATAACTTCGGTTTAGATGATAAGAAAGAAGGTGTGGTCACAAGTAAGATGTTTGGTGTTATGGTAGTGAAGACTGATGCTGGTGAGATTAGATTTTTGGCCGCTTTCTCAGGCAAGCTCGCTCAGTCACTACATGTCAAAGGATTTGTACCTCCAGTTTTTGATATGTTACAGCCAGATGGTTTTTACAAATTAGAGGAAGCAGAAATAGATAAGCTGAGTCGTCAGATCGAAGCGATAGAAAATGATGTATCGTATCAAAACTTAACTAATAAAATCAAAATAAAATACTTAGAGAAGCAGACGCTTATAGCTGAAGCTAAATCTCAATTTAATGCATCAAGAAAGGAAAGACGCAAGCATCGCAAACAAGCTAAATTAGAATTAAGTGATCAAGCATATAAGATACTACACGATGAGCATAGAAAGCTGAGTTACGAGCAGCAGAATACTATTAAAAATCTGGAGTATAAGCATAGTATAATACTTAATGATCTACAATGTAAGGCTGATGTATTTCTTGATACAATCAAATCACTGAAAGCAGAGCGTAAGCAAAGATCTTATAGCCTTCAGAAAAAACTGTTTGACCAATATGATTTTTTGAATATACAAGGTGTTAAAAAAAATGTACTTGATATTTTTAGAGACACAACAGATGTCATACCACCATCAGGTGCTGGAGATTGTGCAGCACCAAAGTTGCTTCAGTTTGCTTTTAAGAATAATCTGACACCATTATGCTTAGGTGAGTTCTGGTGGGGTAGGGAATCTAAATCTGAAGTCCGAAAGCATGGATATTTTTATCCATCATGCCGCCGTAAATGCGAGCCTATATTATCTCATATGCTTACTGGCTTAAGCGTGGACATGAATCCATTGCTGAAGAATATGGCTGAAGGTAAGACGATAGATATTATATATGAAGATGATGATATAGCTGTCATCAATAAACCTCATGAATTTCTCTCTGTGCCGGGAAAATCTGTCAGTGACTCTGTCTACTTAAGAATGCGTCATCGCTATCCTGAAGCCACGGGCCCACTGCTGGTACATCGCCTTGATATGTCCACTTCAGGTATTATGCTTATCGCAAAAAATAAGGAAAGTCATAAGGCAATACAGAAGCAATTTATAAAAAGAAAGGTCAATAAAAAATACGTAGCCATACTCGACGGACTGATTAGTGATACAGAAGGAGAAATAAAATTACCCCTACGCGTAGACCTCAATGATAGACCAAGACAGCTTGTATGCTACGAGCATGGTAAGATGGCACATACATACTACGAAGTGGTCGAAGCTGTAGGAGAAAGGACAAAGATTCATTTCTATCCAATAACTGGACGTACACACCAGTTGCGTGTACATGCAGCACATTCATTAGGCTTAGATACCGCGATATTAGGCGATGATCTTTATGGCAAGGTCTCAGAGAGATTGTTTCTCCATGCCAGTTATATAAAATTTAAACATCCTACGAGTGGTAAGGTGGTGGAGATTGATTGTCCTGATGATTTTGGGGAGCGAAAATGGAGAGCTGGGGATGAATGATTGCTATGTTGTGAGACTAATCAGAATCGGTAGTCTTGTAAGATTTGGTATAAAATATTTGAAGCCTTCGATGGGTTGAAATGATAATAAAGGTATAGGGTTTATAATAGAAAATAAAGCATCAGACTGCACATAAGAAACTTACGCAGTAAGTATAGATGAAGTAGAGCTAATATCAGGATTCAAATTTCTTTCAGAGTATCTAAAGATATTGAAAAAATACTAAGGGAAAATGTTTGGTTTAGACAACTAAAGAATGGAGATAGAACCATGTAAGGTTACTTCACTTCCGAAAGCATGTTACAACACCATTTAAATAGAAAGAAAAGTCGGGCAAGAAGTCACCGCTTGTGGCCATGTAATAAAAAGTAGGTATTCTAAAAAAAAAGGTCACTTGTGGCTAACTTTAGATAAGCATTATCCGAACAAGGTTTTTTATTGTATTTATCCGCAAAATAAATTTAAGTAATTTCGAGTATGACGTTAAGCAATATTTCGGAGATAAAAGTAATTGTGTAGTAGGGAAAGTAGGCAATTTTTCAGATGCTCCAAGTATTACACTAAATGATCAAAGGAATATTGCATAGTACATTGAATATAGATAAGGGTCAAATTTCTAACTTTAAATCCTCAAGTAGACACCACTTCTGGATTGATAATACTATTACATAATTAAAAGTTATTTCTTTTTTAATGTCTATTTGATGAGTAAAAATTAAAAATCGACATTCAAAAAATAAATTAGTCTTGATGAATAAAAAAACTTTCAATAACATTAGCAAGATCATTGAGAGAGACAGTAAGTCCACGACTTATAAGTTTGCTCTATTGCGTGGTGTAATCGATATTATTCAAGACAATTCTCCATATATTACCAGCATAGATGGTAGAGTACATATGCCTATCGGACTACTCATAGAAAAATGGTTATTATATTATTATCCTATCTTAGAATCGAAGATAGCGATACCACAAATCAATGGAAGTTCAAAATTAGCTTTTGAGCGTCAATTCATAAAAGTTATTAATGGTTATAAAAAGCGTGGAGGTTTTTCTGCTTTTTATAACGACTTGAGAAAAAATGGTATTCCTGTAGATCTCAACGGGGATGTTTACCAATTATCAAAAAAGTTAAGATATACAATAACACATATGCCAATGAAATATATAGGTAAGTCCATAAATAATTTCGAGTATTCTATATTCAATTGTAAGAACACAAAGCTTAAAAAAGCTTTAAACTTTGATGTTGAAAAATTAATAAACTCATTTGGTTCATTCAGTATACCTTTCGAATATTATGAGGCTTTTAAAGTTTTAGGAAGTTTTATAAATGGACAAGATTCTATCCTATTCAAATGGGCAGAATTTTCAGCTAGAGCATCCAACGATAATCTTTCAGTAAATAGAGTCTTAAATGAAGTATTAAAAAGACCTATTACTGAAAGGAACATTAATCAATCCAAAAAGATTTATTCTGCTATTCTTCAAGAAGAGGGAAATGTTCATTGCGTTTGGACCGGGAAGAAAATTATAAAATATGATATCGATCATTTAATTCCATTTTCAGTTTGGAAAAACAATGACTTATGGAATCTCCTTCCTTCCGATTCAAAAACTAATAACAGGAAAAGAGATAAAATACCCTCGCCAAAAATTATTGAAAAGCAAAAAGATCATATATTGTATTACTGGGACATTATCTATAGAAATCAAACTAAAAGATTTAAAAAAGAAATTCAAATTGCATTACTTGGTCAAGATCAGTTTGATACATGGAAGGTTAAGGCTATCTCACAATTACAAAACAGCTGTAAATATTTAATAGAAAGTAGAGGTTTTACAGAATGGGAAAATTAAATCAAAATCCAAATACGCATCTTACAGCAAAGAAACGAGATAAGTTGTCTTATCCTGCGAGGGTTGTAATGAAAAAGAATTTACTAAAAGGTAAAGTTTTAGATTTTGGTTGTGGCTTTGGTAAAGATGTAGAATTTCTGAAGGCAAAAGGAGTAGATATAACAGGATACGACAAACATTACTTTCCATTATTTCCTCAAGAAAAGTTTGATACTATAATTTGTTTTTATGTCTTAAATGTTCTTCTACAAGAAGAAAAATCAAATGTGTTAATGGAATTATCACAGCTTATAAAAAACACGGGTAAAGTTTATATTGCTGTAAGAAGGGATCTTAAATATGAGGGTTTTAGAACTCATAAACTTTATAAAAAAAGAACATATCAATGTAATGTTGTTCTAAACTATAGTTCAATTTTCAAGAATGATTATTGCGAGATATATGAATATCAACACTACAACCAAATCCCACATAAGTTAAATTGCCCCTTTTGTAGTCCTGAGCCAGAAAGGGAACTTATTCTTGAATCTGCAACAGCTTATGCATTGTATGATAAATTTCCCGTAAGCAAAGGACATGCTCTCATAATACCTAAAAGACATATCTCGGATTATTTTGAACTAACATTCAAGGAGCAAGCTGCGTGTATTCTAATGGCTAATAAACTAAGAGAAATTATCATAGAGAAATATAAACCAGATGGTTTTAACATAGGTATCAATATCGGCACTCATGCTGGACAAACTGTAGAGCATGTTCACGTACATTTGATACCACGATATAAGGGGGATGTTAGTGCTCCACAAGGAGGAGTAAGAGGAGTTATACCTGAGAAACAGATGTATTAAAAATAAAATCAATGTTGTCTAATCTACTGGAGTCAATCCACTAATTCAATATAATTATGCCTATCTAAATAATTTTACTGAATAGGGCATTTAAGATACACCAAAAATTTCACGACTAGTTTTAGGCGGATAGTTAACCATTCTTTTGAGTAAAAGATTGAAAATATTTCCTCCTGATCTATTTCTATTAAACCTATAGCAATACTCATCAAGATATTTTTGCAAATCTCTTACACTGCTATGTATGCCTCTTAGCCATGCTTTAAACCCCATTATAAATCGGTGCATCAAGTCAAAGTTTTTACCATTATTTG
>Ga0209187_1001553_pt1 | contig 25752 bp, 14 predicted proteins | sample BantaG_FD_187430 | JGI IMG/M metagenome (GOLD analysis project Ga0209187, IMG submission 187430) | Marine algal microbial communities from Bantry Bay, Ireland - BantryBay_4 metaG (SPAdes) (version 2) | ecosystem: Host-associated > Algae > Red algae > Unclassified | place: Bantry Bay, Ireland...
GCAATATCAATAGAACTACCTTCACAAATTGCAGTATCAATGGTGTTGATAACGCGAGGGATTATAGAAAGATTTAAATTTATAATAGAGTCACAACCATTTGAAAGAATAACAGTATCTGCATACATGCCGGCCATATCATAAGAACTCATAGCAATATCAATAGAACTACCTTCACAGATTGCTGTATCAATAGTATTGGTGATGCGAGAGATGATAGAAAGATTTAAATTGATTATAGAATCACATCCGTTCGGTAGTGTGATTGTGTCTGCATACATACCAGCCATATCATAAGAACTTATAGCAATATCAATAGAACTACCTTCACAAATTGCAGTATCGATTATGGTTACAACTGGATCAATCACCGTCAAATCCAAATTCACCGTTGAATCACATCCATTCGCTCCAGCTAAAACTACCGAATACATATTTGTAGTCGTATAAGGTGTCCCATCAATCACAATCGAGTCTCCAAAACATATGGTTTCTATTAAATTAGTAATAGAAGTGTCTCCAACTGTAACTGTCAACATCTCAACCGGCGCACACTGACCAGGATCAGGAGTAAATATTATAGAATTACTACCCTGAGCAGGATCATACATATTTCCAGTTACACCCATTCCAGACCAATTTCCAGTAATTGCATTTGGTAAGTTTGTTGAACTTGGGGGTAGGGCATAAACTGCATCATTTTCACACAGGATAATGGGCTCAAATGTTGGAACAGTTACAATAGTATCTGTCACAACAATGTCTTTTTCCATATAACAAGTAGCAGTACCTTTTCTAACTGTATAAGTTCCCGCCTCCGTTATGGTAGGGGTCTGAGTATTTGCATTTGTAATTACTTGTGCTCCATTTGCAGTCCATGTGTAAGTACCCTCATCTAAAGGGCCAGCGTCAAGCATTAAAGATTCTATAGGGCAAACCACCGCTGGATCAGGAGTGATTTGTATATCATTGTTTATTTGAAATTTAATATCAAATGTTTCAGAACATGCTCGATTTGAAAACCCTCCTCCAGTCCAACCATCTGTTGTTACTAAAAAATCAACTTTTTCAAAATAAGAACCAGTAGGTCCAACTGGGCAAAATGTTAATTCGAATGGCATCATAAAAGTACTATCTCCAAATATCCTTTGATTGTAAAATCCAAAATTATCATTAGGGTCTGTCGGGTCAATTTGATTAAATGGGATATTCTCATAGCATGTACCTAACACAAATCCGAGCATCATATTAGAGAAGTTTGACACATTCCCTGAGCCATTAGCTGAAATATTGTAAAACCAACCATTGTAAAATGTTGAATCTGAACAATGTCCAGTTATTGAGTTAAGGAATAGCCAAGACCCGTCCTCAGGGCTTTGAGGATCTGTACCAGGGCCAATTGTCCAATTTGGAATTGTTGTAGTGTCAATCATTATTCCATGGACTAAATTTAAACCTGGTGAACCTGGATCATCTAACCAATCAAACTGAACAGTTCCAGAAATAGTTATAGGACCTCCGTAGGCATCAATAATTAAAGAATTACTATTGTTTCCTGAGGTTAATGCTCCATTGGAAATAGAAGTTATATTGAAAATTTCAGAACCTCCAACGACTCCATTACCATTTGTACATTGACCACGCAAGGAGGAGTTACCTAAACAAGATAAAAGAATGATAAATATTACCATCCTCAAAATATGAGATATTATTCGTTTTTCCACAGTAGTAGCGAGCTTTAGCTCTTCAAGTTTAATAGTAGTATTAATAAAATATAACTAAACCCGTATATACTTATAAGTAAATACAGATAAAATTTTACGACGATGATTTAAAAATAATTAATCAACTAATAAGAAAGGTGTGTGATTTAACTTTTGGGTAATTTTGACCACGCCGCAAATATACATCTTTTAGACGGAAAAAATAGACAAAGCCACATATTATATGTAACTATTTAAATTATAATATTATTTAATATATAAGTCTTTAAAATGCAGCATACCTTCACTTGCTATTTTATCAATAATTGTATAATTAGATTGTAACTTTAATTCAGGAGACATATATGGCTTAGGATCAATGTAGTAAAGTGGAATTAATCTACTAGCATAAGCAAATAAACTCGCAGCTGGATATACCTGTAATGAGGTGCCAATAATCAGAATTATATCTGCTTTTCTTACCTGTTTTATAGCCTCCTCTAATGCTGGTACAGCTTCACCAAACCAAACAATATGCGGTCGCATTTGGTGCCCTTGTTTACATAAATCTCCCGGCAATAGATCATTTGCCCAAAATTGTATGTCATCGGGGTTTTTGGTGCTCCTAGCTTTTAATAATTCTCCATGTAAATGCAAGACATTAGAACTGCCAGCTCTTTCATGTAGGTCATCCACGTTTTGGGTGACTATATGAATATCAAATTTATCTTCTAATTCTGCTAAAATTAAGTGTGCCTGATTGGGTTTTACTTCTTTTAATTGCCTTCGACGCTGATTATAAAAATCCAAAACTAATTTATAATTTTTGTTCCAGCCTTGAGGGGTAGCAACTTCCATTACATCATGTCCTTCCCACAGTCCATCTGCATCTCTGAATGTATTTATACCACTTTCGGCGCTGATTCCGGCTCCACTTAAGACCACCAATTTTTTCATTTTTATCAATTTAACTGTTTAAAAGCTTGACCAAGATTTTTTATCAAATCGCTAGCTATCAATGATTCAGATCCTTGTTTTTTCGCTGCTAAATCTCCAGCAAGCCCATGTAAAAATGTGCCAATTAAAGCTGCATTAATAGGCGTGTAGGATTGTGCCAAAAGTCCAGTAATGATTCCACAAAGCGCATCACCAGTGCCTGCAGTCGCCATTCCTGGATTTCCTGTTGAATTAAAATAGGAAACCCCATATGGGCTCACAATGCATGTATTTGCTCCTTTTAAAATTATAATAATCGAGTATTTTTTCGCATTCGCAATTTGAAGTTTATGTCTTTCAAAATCATTCTCACTTTTACCAAAAAGACGCTCAAATTCCTTAACGTGAGGGGTAAGGATCGCATTTTTAGGAATTAAATTTAACCAATTGTTTTTGGCAATCAAATTTAAAGCATCTGCATCAATTACTATCGGTGTTTTTGCATTTTCTAAAACTGTCTTCAACGCTTTTTCAATATGGCTATTTTGGCCAAGGCCGCAACCTAGCCCGATAGTTGTGTATGCATCAAGTTCTGGGCATTCACTAAAATAATGTTCATGCCGATCAATACTGACCATAGCCTCTGGGAATTTTGATTGTATAATATTATACCCGATTTTTGGAATATGGACAGTGAGTAAACCACAACCACTTCTTAGACATGCTTCTCCAGCTAATAGAGCAGCACCAATTTTACCATAACTTCCTCCAATCAATAAAGCATGCCCAAAATTTCCCTTATGGCTAAACTTCGCGCGACGCTGCACCAGTGATTTAATGAAAAGGCGATCTAAATAGTAGGTAGTTATGTCAAAATCTTTATAACTATCCTTATCAAAATCTAAATCTTTTATTAGCCAATTACCTACAGCCTTTTCATTTTCGGGAAATAAAAATGCCAGTTTTGGGAATCCAAAGCTGAGGGTGAAATTTGCATTAACTTTTCCTATTTGTGATGGACTATGTTGGTGAGCAAATAGGCCAGATGGAATATCCACTGCAATGACGGTGCTTTCTGAGTCATTTAAATGTTCTATAAGTTTAAGATAAAATCCCTCTAATGGTCTATTTAAGCCAATCCCAAATATAGCATCAATGATGAAGGTGTATTTCCCAAGATTAGGTAATGGATCCTGTTCGCTCAATGATGTAAAATCTACTTGAAAATCATTCAATAGCGCTTGATTTCTTAGATTATCTTCCGAAAATGATTGATTTTGAGAGCAAATAAACACATCTATCAGTCTAAATTGTTCACTTAGTAGTCTCGCAATTGCTAAACCATCACCTCCATTATTACCAGATCCACAAAAAATGGCAATCTTTTGGTCCTCATTCGGAAAAGAATTTATAAACCAGTCTGCAAAAAGATTAGCGGCTCTCTCCATTAAATCCCACGATTTAATCTGTTGTTTTGCAATATTATACTGCTCTAAATCTTTAGTTTGAATTGGGTCTAAAATGGGTATTAAGTGCTTATTCATGATATATTTGAGTCATTTCCAGTAAAATTATAATTTTATTTCTAACTTTTATTCTTTAAATATTAATTAAATTAAGATGTGGTATCTAATTGAAATACATAGAATTAGCCTTCCTGACTTCTATTTAAATTGAATAAGTTATGTGCTATCCTAAGTTTTAAATTGTTAAAATGTATATAGATAATTTGAATATCTGCTGAATAGTAAATAGCTTTATATACCAATTGAGATTCAAATCTCTAGAAAACCCGAAAAACTAACCTCTCTTTTATTAGCATTGTGATCCCCTTTGCTTTTGAAAATAAAACTTTGAAAAAATATTGAAACAATCTATATTGATTGGTTAAAATATAGTAATTTAAACGCAAGTTTAAAGTCTTATTTTCCAAGATTTTAGAATTATATTCCATAACAAAATCCAAATGTTTTGAAAAGAGTAATTAACGCTATTTTCTTCTTCTTGGCTTTTATTATTATCCAAATTCCTGTGAGTGGACAGGATCTTCATTTCTCTCAATATTACAATTCACCATTGAATATCAATCCAGGTATGATCGGTGTTTTCAACGGAGATATGAGATTTGCAGGTAATTATAGAAATCAATGGGAAACCGTATCCGTTCCCTACACAACTTTTTCGGCTGCTTTTGATACCCGAATACCCATGAAAAAAGATGCCAAAGGTTTCTTTTCGTATGGTGCATTATTTGACTATGATGTTGCCGGTGATGGAGACTTCGGAATTATTCAATTAGGAATCGGAGGTTCGTACACTAGACAGGTTAGTCGTAAGAATTTTTTAAGTATAGGTCTATTATTAAACGCAGGTCAATGGGGTTATGATCAAAAGAACCTTTTATTTGACAATGCATGGAACGGAGATGCTATAGATCCTAATCTTGGTTCTGGCGAATCATTCACGAGAGATAATATTTTTTATGCCGATATGAATATTGGTATAAATTGGAGATGGCAAGAATCCAAAAGAACAAAAGTTGATTTTGGGATTGGCGCCTATCATTTAAATGGACCTAATAAATCTTTTTATGAAGAGTCTGGTTTGAATGTACCTCGTAGATATGCATTACACGTAATTTCAAGTATAAAGGTGGCTAATAAATTAGATGTTTTGCTGAGCGGCGTGGGGCAATACCAAAATCCTTATGCAGAGATTTTGCTTGGAATTATGGGTAAAATTCATCTTAGTCAACAAAAAGGTAAAGAAGTTGCATTAAGTCTTGGAGGAAGTCTGAGGCTTTCAGATGCATTAGTGCCAGTCATCGCTTTAGATTATAATTCGTGGCACGTAGGGTTTAGTTATGATATAAATACCACTCCATTCCAAATAGCAACGGAAAGAAGAGGTGGGCCTGAGATATCAGTAGTTTACATTATTAATAAGGTACATCCTTTAGATGAGGTAAAAGTTTGCCCTATCTATTAATGTTTTTTTTAATGAATTAATAAGATAACTATGAATTTCAAAAACATATCCATAATCCTCTTTATTTTATGTCTCAGCTCAAGTTTGTTTGGTCAATCTTTTAAAGCTTATTCCAACGCAGCTGAAGAAGCTTTCATTGGAAAAGATTATTATTCAGCGCTAGTATTCTTTAATCAAGCCCTCGAATTTAAAAAGAAGCGAACAGATATAATGTATAAAGCAGCCGAATCTGCAAGGCAAATAAATGCTTATGCGCAGGCTGAGGAATATTTTCAAATAATATCAGAAACCGATGAATTGAATAAATATCCATTGGCTACTTTATATTTAGCGGAAGCTCAACAAAAATTAGGTAAGTACGATTTAGCTAAAAATAATTTTGCCCTTTTCATAGCGGACAGTCCAGATGATTCTGAAAATATTGAAATTGCACAATTAGGCATTAGTGCTTGTGAATGGGCGTTAGAGATTGACTCATCTACCACTACTAGTGTAAAAGCAATGGGAGCCAATGTGAACACTCCTTACTCAGAATTTGGAGCGAGCATCTTCGAAAAAGAAGTAACCTTCAGTTCAATGCGCTATAAAAGAGAACAAGAAGAACTAAAATTACCAGATCAACTTTTTTCTAAAATTTTGAATTCAAAAGAAGAAGAGGAGGCAACAATCATTAAAACTTTTGATACGGAATATGATATGACTGCCAATTCTACTTTTAATAAGGATAGAACAGCCATCTATTATACTAAATGTAGATACATTAACAATATAGACATCCGTTGTCAAATTTATATGAGGTCGATTGCTGAGGATGGTACTTACGGTTCGGAAGTGGCAATGCCCGACTATATCAACTTAGAAGGATCTACTTCAACTCATCCTAATGTTGCTTTTGATACTTATGAAGATGCCGAATATTTATATTTCTCATCTGATAGGTCAGGAGGTAAAGGTAAATTGGACATATGGCGATCGAAAATCGATGCCGATGGCAACTTCGAACGCCCAACTAATGTCGAAGCGGTTAATACTTCAGCTGACGAAATCACTCCCGCATTCCATAGTCTTTCACAAACCCTTTATTTTAGTACGGATGGAAGAATTGGTATGGGCGGCTTTGATATCTTTAAAACAGTAAAAGTAAAAGATAGTTGGGCTGAAATTGAAAATATAGGCCCGCCTGTAAATAGCTCCTTAAATGATATTTATTTTATTTTAGGAGACGATTTTAGTACAGGATTATTATCATCAAATCGTATCGGATCTATGTATTTAGATCCAAATAACGAAGCATGTTGCTATGATGTCTATCAAGCTGAATTTATAAATTTAGAATTAATCGCCACTGCTTATGATAATAGTACCAAGGAGCAATTAACAGCGGATTTTAAATTAATTCATGATCAAAGTGGGTATGAAGAAGAAGAAATGAATATTGAGGAACTTAGGAAAAGCATTACTCCAGAAAATACCTATACACTTATTGCGAGTAAAAAAGGATATGTTACTGAAACCATTACATTCAGTACGGAAAATATAAAACAAAGTGAAGAAATTATCAAGAAGCTCTATTTGAAAAAAGCTGAAATGAGTATAAACTTGTTGGCATTTGACAAGAAAACAGAAAATGCACTGAATGGAACAATTGCTAAAGTTTATGAAATTGGTGGTAAATTAGTTGTAGAAAAAACAAACCCTAGTGGTAATGATTATTCGTTTACCCTAAAGAAAGGAAAGGCTTACAGAATTGAAGTATCTAAAGAAGGATATACTCCAGAAACGCTGCTTCTTGAAACGGATGATTTAGATCCAAATATCAATTTAAAAGCTTATTTAGGAAGAATTCCAAGGCCATTAGCAGACTTAGAGGGTTTACTTCCTATTAAATTATATTTTGATAATGATGAACCGGATAGTAAAACGATTGCAACAAGTACTGCCCAATCTTTTGTGCAGTCATTTGATAAATACTATAACAGGAAGGATGAATTCAAACGATTAACGGCAAGAGGATTAGGCGGGGATGATAAAGCTATTGCTGAAAATAAAATAGAAACATTTTTCAACAGTGAAGTTAAACACGGTAAAGAAAGATTATTGTATTTTATCAATTTGATGATTGCGCATATGGATAGAGGAGAGAAGATTGACATTATAGTTAGAGGATATGCTAGTCCATTGGCGAAAGCAGATTATAATCAAGCGCTAAGTCAAAGAAGAGTGAGCAGTATAAGAAATGAAATCAGTAGATACCGAGGAGGAATAATGAAGAAATATTTAGACTCTGGTCAGATGAACATAAAACTTGTTGGATTTGGTGAACGTTCGTCTGCTTCGGGTGTGAGTGACTCTGCGCGAGATGTAAAGAAATCCATTTACTCAGTCGAAGCTTCTCGAGAAAGGAGAGTTGAGATTGATTCTGTAGAATTGAAAAATTAATCCCAAAGGAAACTATTCACTTTTAAGCTAAACACGTGGACATAAAAATTAAAGCTTTACGAATTCTTCTCCTTTTACCCATTTTCATGGGCGCCTTTTTAATACCTTCTTTTGCAACTCACATTGTCGGAGGGGAATTAAACTATAAATGCCTCGGAAATGATAGATATGAAATTAGTTTAACTGTCCGAAGAGATTGTAATCTAGGTCAGGCTGCCTTTGATGACCCAGCTTCTATTGGTGTCTTTGATGGCAATGGAGTTTTACAAACTACCCTCTTTTTAGGCGGTCAAATTTTAATTCCGTTTAATCAATCAGATACCATAAATGAAATTTTAGTATCTGATTGTGCTGTCTTTATTGGAGATGTATGTGTACATACAACTACTTACAAGGACACGGTAACCTTGCCTTTTATTCCAACCGGATATTTGCTGGCTTATCAGAGATGTTGTAGAAATTCAACAGTTTTAAATATCACTGAACCGCTTGAAACAGGAATGACATTAACTGCAAGAGTAACGGAAAATGCATTAACGGGATGTAATAATAGCGCGGTATTTAATCAATTTACCCCTATTTACGTATGTGCTAATGACACCATTCGATTTGATCATTCTGCCACCGATATGGATGGGGATTCATTAGTTTATAAATTGTGTTCACCGCTTAAAGGTGGAGACTCGAGTAGGTTTGGTTCACAACCTCAACCTCCATCTGCTCCGCCATATGATACTGTTGATTATGCGACTAACTATGGTATTCGAAATTTACTAGGTGGGATGGATTCACTGAGAATAAATCCTTCAACTGGATTGTTAGAAGGGACACCAGGAATTGTTGGCCAATTTGTAGTTGGAGTATGCATAGATGAATATCGTGACGGAGTTTTAATTTCAACGACTAGAAGAGATTTTCAATATAATGTAAGAAATTGTATTGATTTGCCACAAGCATCCGCTGCCGCAAGCGCCACTCTTAATTGTGAGGATTTGTCCGTAAGTTTTACCAATGCAAGTACCAATGCGCCAAATTACAGATGGTATTTTAATTACCCGGCTGATACGGTTGGAGCACCTGGTTCACTAGAAGAAAATCCAACTTTCGTTTATGATACTGCAGGTTTCTACACAGTTGCTTTAGTCGCTCTTTTTGATACAACCTGTGCTGATACCGCATTTTTCGATATAGGTGTATTTGACTCAGAAGTAGAGGCTGATTTTAATTTAAGCGTAAATTCTTGTACAGAAGAAATTGAAATGAGATTTACTGATATCAGCATGGATCCAGATCCTAATTTTGACCTAGTTTCTTGGCGTTGGAATTTAGTAGGAGAATTCGACACATTGACCTCCAACTCACGGAATCCACAATTTATGGTGGATTCAAGTCAAACCTTTCAAGTGAATCTTTTGGTAACCAGTGCAAATGGATGTGTAGACTCTATGGTTCGAGATGTGGACGTAAATATTATCAATATTGAATTAGTAGGAACGGATACTACCATTTGTAGAGGAGATGAAATAAGAATTGGGGTAAATCCTGTTCAAGGTTTTACCTATACATGGAGCCCTGCATTAGGTTTGGATAATCCTAATTCAGCAAATCCTGAAGCATCCCCAGAAGATAGTACGATATACACCGTGGTAGTTCAAGATAATTTTTGTTCGGTAACAAAATCTATAGCAGTAAATATTGCTCCGCCTATACCCATAGAAAATCCAGGAAATTTTATTGCCTGTGTAGGAGACACCATCGCTATTCCGGTAGTCAATGGTGATCCCAATAATAGGTTTATTTGGATTCCAAATGATGTTATTGTAGGTTCGAATACAGTGTCAAATCCTTTAGTGACTTCCGATGTACCGATGGATGTGTCATTAGCTTTTATAGGTGTAGATAGATTTGGATGCTCTACTACAGATACTATTGATGTTTCTTTTGAAGGAATTACCGATTTTGCGTTATCCGATTCTACCATAACCTGTGGAGGGATGACTGCTGAATTGAATCCAAATGCAAACCAAGCTTACGAATATGCCTGGTCACCAGCTGAATTTTTGAATGATTCAACATTAGCTAATCCTATTGCGAATGTTTTAACAACGACAGTATTCAGCGTAACGGTTACTAATCCTGATTTACCAACCTGTACTTTTACAGATGATATAAAAGTCTTTATCCCGAATCTATTTGATATAGATGCTGGAGAAGATGAAATCTTATGTGATTTTATAAGTTACGATTTAGAAGCCTCCGCAAATCAAGACGGCTTAACTTTTGAATGGTTTGACGAATCAATGACCATGGTTGGCAGTGGTCAGCAAATTACGATTGCTCCTGATGAAACGCAAACCTATACGGTAATTGCCGCAAATGAATTTGGTTGTAAACAACAAGACTTAGTAACCTTGACAGTGCCATCACCATACCTCTTGAAATTAACTGAAGATTCAGTGCTTTGTGCTATTGATACGGTTACACTTACAGCCCAGGCTTCCGTTCCAAACGCAACTTATGTATGGACAGATGCGAATAGCACAGTTTTAGGTGATCAAGCTTCCATTGAAATAGCTCCAACGGTAACGGGTACTTATTTTGTTACTGCAAGTGATGAATTTGGATGTACTGAATCGGATAGTTTAGAAATAATTGTCCCCGCAGCATTCGGTTTAAACTTAGGCGGAGATCAAATATTATGCGAAGTAGAGGAGATTACCTTATTTGCAAATGGTACCCTTGATGAACTAACCTATGAATGGTTTGATGATTCAGGAACGTTGGTTAACACTGGAGACAGTTATACTTTCTTAGCTGAAGTAACGACGAACTTGACCGTGGTTGCATCTAATGAATTTGAATGTACTCAACAAGATGACATTACTATAATAGTTAGTCTTTTTGATCCGTCAATTAGTATTGTTGCAGAAAGAGACAGCATCTTATTAGGGGAAAATGTACGATTAGAAGCTACAGAAGGGGATGGATATACCTACCAATGGACCGGGCCGTTTTTAAGTCAAACCGATGTATTTGACCCATTGGTGAGTCCAGTGGAAAATGCTGAATATATGGTTGTGGTTACGGATGAATTTGGTTGTAGTGAGACAGCTATTTATTTCATTACAGTTTTAAACCCAGATTGTAATGAAACAGATGTCTTCCTTCCCAATGCATTTAGTCCTAATGGTGATGGAATAAATGATATTTTATATGTCAGATCTAATTTTGTGGATGATTTAGATTTATTGATTTTTAATAGATGGGGAGAACAAGTTTTTGAAGTTAGCAATGTCCCGGCAGATGATCCAACCTTAGGATGGAATGGAGTATTTAAAGGAGAAGAATTGAGACCTGATGTTTACGGTTATTATTTGAGAGCTACCTGCATCAATGGAAAAGAATTTATTACTAAAGGGAATATTACCCTTTTAAAATAATACAGCGTAGAAATATTTACTATGATACAAAAGAACTTAAAAACCATATTGGCGAAAATTGCAGTGATAACTTTTTTAATGCTCGCATTTTTACCAGGGCAGCTAGAAGCTTCCCATATCGTTGGAGGAGAATTGAATTATAGATGCCTGGGAAATGACAGATATGAAGTCATCCTAACTATAAGAAGAGATTGCTTGTTAGGTGATCAAGCGGCAGGTTTTGATGATCCTGCCTCTATTGGTGTCTATGATGGTAATAATATGCTTCAAACCAACTTGTTTTTAGGAGGTCAAGTATTGTTAGATTTAAATACTTCTGATACTTTGAATGAAATTTTAGTTAGTGATTGTGCAGTTTTTATTGGAGATGTTTGTGTGCACACTACTACTTACAAAGATACTGTAGTCTTGCCTTTTCTGTCTTCTGGTTATATTCTAGCATACCAACGTTGTTGTAGAAATGCAACTATTCTAAACATTGTTGATCCATTAGAAACAGGAATGACCTTGACTACGAGGATAGCCCCCGAAGCTTTAACAGGTTGTAATTCTAGTGCACAATTCAATCAATTGACACCTATTTATATTTGTGCAAATGAACCCATTTCTTTTGATCATGCAGCTACTGATGTTGATGGAGACTCCTTGGTTTATAACCTATGTACGCCTTTATTAGGTGGGGACTCTAGTCCATTTGGATCAAAACCTCAACCTCCATCAGCGCCACCTTATCCAGAAGTAACACATACAGCTGGATATTCTGTTGACAACATGATGGGTGGACCAAATCCCTTGAAAATTGATCCAAACACAGGATTACTAACAGGAAACCCTCCAATTGTAGGACAGTTTGTAATTGGTGTTTGCATTGAAGAATATAGAGATGGCATTTTAATTTCTACCTCAAGAAGAGATTTTCAATATAATGTGAGAAACTGTGTTGATTTACCTTTGGCAAGTTTTGAGCCTGATCAAATATTAAATTGCGATAATTTAGAAGTTAATTTTACGAATACAAGTGTTAATGCTCCATTGTTTCACTGGTTTTTTGATTATCCAAATGATTTAGGTAATCCGCCAGGTTCAACTGAGGAAAACCCTACCTTTACTTTTCCTGCAGAAGGAAATTATACGGTTGCCTTAGTTGCCTTATTTGATGAAAATTGTTCGGACACTGCATTCGTTGACGTAGGTGTATTTGAATCTCAGTTATCTGCTGATTTTAATGCAATGGCAAATTCCTGTGTTGAGGAAATTGAGTTAGTGGTTACAGATGCATCGACTGACCCCGGATTTAATATTACTAATTGGGATTGGTCTATTACCACGAATCAAGGAACACAAACTTCCAATATGCAAAACCCTATGTTTGTGATTGAAGAATCACAAACCTCTATTCTGAAATTGATTGTAACAAGTGAAAATGGATGTGTTGATTCTGTTGAAACTAGCCTTGATTTAAACGTAATTGATGTTGAAGTGGTGAGTGAGGATACGACCATTTGTGCTGGTAGTTCGATTGAGTTAATTGCAAATGCCAATACAGGTTTTGAATATACCTGGACACCTGCCACAGGATTAGATGATCCAACTAGCGCCAATCCAACGGCTACACCAGATACGAGTACTACCTATTCAGTAAGTATTTCAGACGGTCTATGCGTTGTTAATCAATCTATTCGTGTAAATATTGCTCCTCCTTTGCAAGTGGATAGACCAGATTGGTTTGTAGCATGTTTAGGAGATACTTTGTCTGTACCAATTACCAATCTGAATATAAATAATCGATTTATTTGGATGCCGAATCCCGTAATTGTTGATGGATTATTAACATCAAATCCTAGAGTGGTTTCAGACACTCCTGGGGAAGTACAATTGAATTATTTTGTTTTAGATCAGTTTGATTGTAATTTAAGAGATTCCATCACAGTGCGGTTTGAAGGAATAATAGATTTTGAATTAGAGGATACAACGATTACTTGTATTGGAATGACGGTACCTTTAAATCCAAATGCTAATCCCGCCTATACTTATGAATGGGAACCAGCTGATTTATTAGATGATGCAACTGCTATAAATCCAATTGCAGATGTAAATCAAAGTACCTTATTTTCCGTGACGGTAACTAATCCAGAAGAACCAACCTGTAAATTTGAAGATGAGATTCAAGTATTCACCCCATCTTTATTTGATTTAAGTGCTGGTAGTGAAAGAATTTTATGTGAAATTCAAGAAATAAACTTAGAGGCTACAAGTGGTGGTTATGATTTAACCTTCGAATGGTTTGATGGAAATATGGTGAGTATAGGTGAAGGACAAATTATTTCCATTACACCGATGGAAACAGATACCTATACGGTGGTTGCAAGTAATCCTTTTGGTTGTAGAGAATCTTCTTCTGTAACTGTAATAGTAAGTTTATTTGATCCACCTATTTCTATTTCTGCAACGCCTGATACAATAGTTATTGGAGAAGCTACTCAATTACAAGCGACTACTGGCGATGGGTACACTTACAATTGGAGTGGACCGAATCTTAGTGCAACAAATATTTCAAATCCTATTGCGACTCCTCAAGAAACAGTCTCTTACAGTGTTACGGTTACTAATGAATTTGGGTGTGAAGGAGTAGCGACCATTGCTGCGCTGACAGTGCTTAACCCAGATTGTAATGAAGAAGATGTTTTCTTACCGAATGCCTTTTCTCCTAATGGCGATGGCATGAATGATGTATTCTATGTTAGAAGTAATTTTGTAGATGACCTTGATCTATTAATTTACAATAGATGGGGAGAAAAAGTCTTTGAAGTAAATAACGTGCAAGCAGACGATCCTTCCGTAGGGTGGAATGGTATTTTCAAAGGAGAAGAATTAAGGCCGGATGTATATGGATATTACCTGAGAGCAAGATGTGTAAATGGTAGAGAATTTCTTAAAAAGGGAAATGTGACCATTTTAAAATAAAATTAAGGGATTATCTAAAAACGTTTTGTTTTTGGATAATCCCCATTGTATTATTTTTCCTCTTCCTTAGTTCCAAAACTATCTGTCAATTCATTTGAAATACTACTTCTCAAAACCCTGATAAAAGTTTTAGTATCAATTTGAAGAGTTATTACGTCTCCTTCAATTTTATTGATGCGACCAATCATTCCACTATTAGTAACCACTTCATCGCCTTTACCTAATGCACTAATAAAACTTACCTGCTTCTTCTGTTTTTGCGCTTGTGGTCTAATCATAAAAAAGTAAAAGACTGCAACAATACCTAACAAAGGTAAAGTTCCAACTAATGACTGTCCTAATCCTCCTTCTAATAAAAATGTAAGTATCATAATTTTTGTTATTTCTTTTTTGGGTTTACTCGCCCTGTGAGTTTAACTACAGTTTTGTTCGGATATGTATTTGATGTTATTGATATAGGTTTCTCTTGATAATTCGGTTTGTTCTCTGTATTGAAAACTACATTGATTTCTCCTTTTTCTCCAGGAGCAATTGGACGTGTGGGCCATTTTGGAATGGTACATCCACAAGTGGATTTTGCATTATTGATAATCAATGCCACTTTACCTGTATTTTCAAATTTAAAAGTATGTTTCACTTCATCTCCTTCATTGACTACTCCAAAATCAAATTCGGTTTCTTCAAAAGTCATTTTAGGAAGATTAATCGTATCTAATGGCTTAGTAGCTGAAATAGGATTTCTAATAATGCTTGAAATATCATCTGGTCTCACTTCCTGCACACCATCTGATGATTTTTCTTCTACATTGCACGAAATCATCAATCCTAGAAATATTGTGGAACTAATTAGATATAAATTGCTTTTTTTCATTGGTAGGACAAAAGTAATTTTTTATTGAAAGTATTTTACTATGATTTTTATTAATAAGTTAAATTTATATAGTATAATAACATTTTTTAGCAATATTCGAATCAAATAAATGAGAGTTATTTTAATTGGTTTTATGGGTTCTGGGAAAAGTAGCTTGGGAAAATCTTTGGCTAAGGAGCTAGAAATGCCTTTTTTTGACTTAGATGACGTTATAGTTGAGGAAGAAGGCAATAATATTCCAACAATTTTCGCAAAGCATGGCGAAACTTATTTTAGAACAGTTGAAAGCAAATATCTCAAAGAATACATCCATCAATACCCAAATCTAATCTTAGCTACTGGTGGAGGAACTGCTTGTTTTAATGATAATATGAAATATTTGAAAGATGCTGGGTTTACTATTTATTTAAATGCTAGTCCTGAAATATTACACTATCGCCTTAGTAAATCAAAACATATCCGTCCTTTAATTAAGGGATTGTATGGTGATAAATTGCTTGCTTTCATTACTTCTAAATTATCTGAAAGAGAAGCATTTTACAAGACAGCGGATAAGGAAGTATTTATATCGAATGATAGGGCAGAAAATTTGAAAAATGTACAAGCATTGATATCAGAATTTCAAGCTACTGAATTAGAATAATTATAGGTATATGCTTAGCTACTTTTCCTCTTAACCATTATAATCATTACGCCAACGATAATGAATAAGCCACTAATAAAATGATAGGTCTCTAAAGCCTCTCCAAATAGCACGGAAAACGTTGCGGCAGACAGAGGGACTACATTAATAAAAATTCCAGCTTGATTAGGACTACTTAATTGAATGCCCGCATTCCAAAGTAAATAGGCCACTGAAGTTCCGAAAACACCAATTCCAATTGAAGATAACCAAAAAGAATGAGAGTAAGTTGTAATATCACTGATTCCAATAAACGGAACTATAATCGCAAAGCTAATCAAGCAAAATAAGTTCGTAAGTAAGGTAAAGTGTTTATTTGAAAGACCAGTTCCGTATTGTTTAATCCATACATTTTGTATTCCGAATAGAGTGGCTGATCCCAATAGAAAAATATCACCCCAACTGAAATCAATTTCAGAAAAGCCATTTAAGTTACCTTTCAGAATTAAATAAAGGACGCCAATAAATGAAATGATTATCCCTAAAAATTCTTTCTTTAAAATCTTCGTTTTTAATATTTGATTTGAAAATAAAAGAGTTAGGGCAGGAGTAAGGCTAATAATTAAGGCTCCATTAATAGCGGCACTTTGTTGTAAACCAAGAAAGAAAAAAACATTAAATCCAAATAATCCTGCCACTCCGACTAAAAGGATGCCTCGAATATTATTCAAAATGATATTCCAAGTAGGTAGCTGTTTATAAGCGTAAATTATCAGCGGGATCACACCGAAGAGATACCTCCAAAACCCAGCTTCTATAAACCGAACTTCCAAGAGCATTACCTTTGCTAAATGAAAATTCAAACCCCAGAAAATTGCAGTGATTGTAAAATATAATAATGCCTTCATTGCTTCATTTCCTTGATTTAATAACCTAGATGAATTTCGAAATTACTTCTCGAATGTTGTTTATCTATGGAGTAAAAGTAACTGGATTGACCTTTGATCTTGTTCATTTCATGCTGTAGTTCAAAGTTCATAGTCGTGGCATTTATTTTTTGATTCTCTCTTTCTAACTGTAACATTGTCGCTTGCACTTTATTAATCAATGATTTTAAATCATGGATAATTTTTTGCATTTACTTTTCCTGTCGATACGTATGCGTAATCCTTTAACCAATGATGTCATATTAATGTCCTTTGATGCATCTATATATAATATACTTTTTATCTTCAGCTAATATTTCGACGTTTGAAAATAAATGACTCAAGTGGCTTTTGTAATTCAAATGTTTGTTACTTACGATTTGTAATACGCCACCTTTTTTTAAACATCGTTTAGCTTGTCTAAGCAAATCAAGCGGGATTTGAATATTGATTTCATATTCAAAATGAAAGGGCAAATTACTAACAATCAAATCAAAAAAATCATTTTTAAAGATGGACAACTCGTTGTTATAGTGATGATGTACATTTGGTCCTTCTATATTTAATTTCGCAGAAGCAATCGCTAAAAACGCATCATCTAGAAGATGAACTTCTGCTTCTGGTAATTGACCAAAGATTTCAATTCCAATTACGCCGTTCCCTGACGCCAAATCTAAAATTGTTTGATCATTTTCCATGATCTCCAAATGCTCTAAAAAGAACTGTGTAGCGTAATCAATATGTTCACCAGAAAAGACACCAGGATATTGTTTATAGCTATTGTCCTTAAATACTAGGGATTTAATAAGGTCTTGTTTAGCAACCTTTTTCTTTTTAGAAAGCTTAATTAACCTAGATTTTTTTTCTGCTTTACTTTGTTCTATATCTTCAAAATAAAGTCCAGCTATTTCAAGCATCTTTGGGCTGAAATGACGCGTCATAAAAGCACAAATTACAGTAACCCCTTTGCTGCTATTATGACAAATTTGTTCCAAGAAAAGTCGGAATAAGTCTAAAGATTTAGGAATTTTTATCAATGCAAAATCTAATGCTTCTTTTAAAGGAGCAATGGGATTGGCAAATTTTGGTAAAGATTTAAAATTAGCTTTAAAATTAAAAATCATTGCTTTTTCTTGACTTTTATTAGTCATGATAGCTATTGGATTGTAGTCAATTAGGTGAAGCGATAAATATCCAAAACGATCATTATAAATCCCTAAACGTTTTGGTTTGTCTTCCAAATCATTAAAGGCTTGCAAAAGATATTCGTCCGCTGCACTCCAAGCCTTTAGAGATTTATCCTTGGATAAATCATTTCTTTTTATTGTAAATTTATTTTCCTTGATAATTCTATTTTTAATTTCCCAAAACTACGCCTTTTATTTACTATCTTTTGATAATTCTCTACTTCTTCTGGAATTTAGCAAAGCAAAGATGGGTTGTTGTTTGTAGAAGTGATAAAGGCTTTAGGTTATGAATAAAAAAATAAGCAAGTATATCTCTATTGGTTGGGATCTGTATGATCGGTTAGAACTATTAGCGATGCGTTCAACCAAAGTAGTATTAATATATAAAGATGAGAAGGGCGAGTTAATTAAAGAGGAGCACATTATCAAAGAACTTGAAACGAAAAACAAGGAAGAATTTTTAAGCACTAATAGCGGCCTTAAACTAAGGTTAGACAAGGTGATGAATTTGGATTTGTTGTAATAGGAGAATTAGTGTTCCTGTCTATATCTCTTTTAGCTAATAACAACTCAACCTTGGTCGTCACTTTAATTTAAAATAAATTATCAATTGTTTTAAAACTAATTTATACTTGTTTCCCTTCTCTTGGTAAGAGAAAGGTGACCAAGATGAAATGTGTACTCTAAGTCAAATGAAAAATCTAAAATTTCATACTCGGACCTTGGAACTTCTTTATCAAAGGCATTATTGAACTTAATTTATAAATTTTAATTGTCCGCTAGGCAACGAAAACTTAAGTAACTGGCTCTCTATATTAAACAAACAAATCATATAAAGAGCCAATTTATGAAGTACCTAATTTGTTCCCTCTTCTTATTAACCTCACTTCTTACGCTTAAATCTCAGGGTTGTTTTATTGTGGGTAATAATTTCATTGAATGTCCGCCAGATTCTGCAGTTTACACTGTAAGATGTGACAGTTTGGATGCTTTTCCGTTCGAATGGAAAATCACACCTGAAATTCCAATGAATATAGATTTTAATAATGCATCTGTTACTATTGGTTTTTATTTCCCCAATTCCTACGTCTTAACAGCTTATTTTGAATCATCGGTTGGATTTGATTCAGTTTCCATTGACATTTTTGTTAATGACTTTCCCTCAGAAGTAGAAATATCTAGTTGTGGAGAATTCATAGATAATTGCTTTACTACTTGCGAAACCGTTACTACTGTTGCTCAAGCACAAGATCTCACTGGACAAACTGGGCAATGGATTGTTTCCGGGCCAGTTCTCGCCGTGCGCGATTTTGGATTTATTGTAGAAGTAGATTGGGCAGGACCTGGTCTTGGTAAGATTGATTATCTTGGCTTTTGTACTTCAAGGTCAATTTGTGTGAATATATTACCGAAGCCTGTTCCAGATTTTGAAACTATACCTGCTGCGGTTAATGAAACAATTACCGTTTGTAGAGATCAAGAAATATTCTTTGAAAATAATTCAAGTAATGCATTCACCTATACTTGGAATTTTGGAGATGGAGATATCGCTGACACCTATGATGCTACTCATGCTTATCAGACTGCAGGAAACTATACAGTCATTTTGAATGCGGCTGGCCTTTGCGATTGTTCTGAAGAAAAAACGATAAATGTAGTTGTCTTAGATGCACCAGCGCCAACTTTAGATTGTATTAATTCAGTTTGTCCAGAGACGAGACAACGATATACAGCGACCACTGATGGTTGCTCAAACTATAATTGGAGTATTTCCTCGAACGGTACCGTGATCGCCGGTGGAGAAAATAATGATGACTTTATTGAAGTAATATGGAATGAAGGTCCAGATGGATTTATTGATCTAACGGTATCAGGCTGTAATGTAAACTATTGTAATTTTACTAATAGATTTAGAGTACCTATCATTACTCCTAATGGACCGATTCAAGGAGATGCAAGTGTTTGTTCTGGTGAACTAGTACATTATGAAGCGCCTTACTTTTTAGGCACTACTTATAATTGGACGCTTAGTGGTAATGGAACAATTATGGGTGATCCAACTAGTAATGGAATTGGCGTATTGTGGGATGATGTCAGTTCAGTTACCAATGCAACTGTTTCCGTTAGCTACGAGAATTGCTTTTTAGAATGCCAAGGACAAGATGCCTTCGGGGTTCAAATTACACCGATTATAAGATTAACAGCTGCGCGGGAGGTTTGCCAAAATGATTTTGCTTCCGCATCAGCTGAAGCAGGGTTCTCGTCTGGAATTCCAGTTTCTGTAGATTGGGAAATTGTAGATGAATCTGGTGCGGTAGTATATTCAGAGGCAGGAGCTACCGTTGTAAATATCAATTTCAACTTTCCTCCAGGAAATTATTTTTGGGTTGCGTATAATAGTTCTGCAGATTATTGCAATGAAGAAATTAGAGAAAGAATAACTATAAACCCTTTACCTCCTGAACCAATAGCTATTATTGGTGAAACGGAAATTTGTCCTGGATTAGAATATGGATACAGTATTGAAAATGCAGGAACTTACGAAACAGAATGGACGGTAACTGATGGAGCAACTAATACTGTTTACATAGGACAATCAATGACCCATATTTTTGGAAATACACCTCCTTACACAGTCGGTGCTCAACATATAAATGTTCAATTTCCTGATTGTAAATCTCCATTAATTAATATTGATATTCAAAATGGGATTCAAGCTGAAATCCTTGGACTTGATAGCGTATGTCACGAATCGATACATACTTATTCAAATGCCCTAGTTGGAGGAGCTGTATACGATTGGGAAATTATCCCAGCAGACATGGGAGAGATTTTACAAACGAATACAAATGAAATAAATGTATTTTGGTCAAAGTCTGGGAATGCTTCCATTAGATTAAATGCCTGTAATCAAACTATTGATTTACCAATTTATATTCAAGCTAATCCTGTAGTAACAGTAAGTGGAGATTTTAGTACTTGCGGAAATGTTACAACTACTATTTCTACCAATTTACCATCTTTAAGACATGAGTGGAAATCGGAAGATGGATCAATTGCTTCTGTAAATAATACGGCAGATATATTGCCCGGATTTTATACTGTTGAAGTATTTGACAATTTAGGCTGTAGCCACGAAATTGCATTCGAGATAGAAGCCGTACCATTTCCTGAAGTGAGTTTAACTACTCCTGAAGATGACATTTTTTGTGACGTTATTCCTGGAGGAATTGAACTAGTAGCAAACACAGACGGAGCAGATTATACTTTTGAATGGTATCAAAATGGTTCCTTAGTTGGCTCTGGACCGACTTTCCTAGCAACAGATTTTGCAAGCTATTATGTTAAAGCAACAAACGAGTTTGGATGTTCAGCAGATTCACCTATAGCAGACATTGGTAGTTGTTGCCCAATAGATTCTTGCTTAGCAGATATTTGTGATAACCCAAGTGGCTGTGGTTATTTAGAGCATAATTTTGGAATATTAACTACAGATAATACATGTAGTGCAAAAACCTATACTCCAAGTGAACCAGATTTAGTTCCCGGTTCTGGAAGATGGAGAATCACTTCAGTAAGTGATCCAACCATACATTTTGAGCTAGTTGACATTTTGAATTTTGAATACGAACTACCTGGTTATTACAAAGTAATATTTGGAGGTAAACTTGCTGGCTATCCTTATGCGAATGCCAATTGTTATCATAATCAGATATTTATTGATACGGTCAGAATGGTGGCGGACTTTAAAGTAATGACAGCATGTGTAAATGAAGCAGTAATGTTTAATGACTTAACTACCTTTATTCCAGGAGAAACGATAACTAACTGGGATTGGAATTTTGGAGATCCAGCTAGTGGGACCGCCAACTTAAGTAATGATCAAAACCCAAATCATACATTTGCCGCAGGAGGAACTTATACTATTACCTTAACTACTACGGCAAGTTCTGGTTGTACTTCAACAGCTATAAAAGAGTTACTTGTTTCAGATGGTCCAGATTTAGTAGTGACTTATGATCTCGTTAATTGTGTGGAAAATGCAACTTCATTTAACTTAACAGGGGCAGAATATGAAATCCTTTGGGACTTTGATGATCCTTCAAGCAATGAAAATTCAGCGACAGCTACCAATGTTTATCATACTTATATAGCTGACGCTATTTATAATGTAAGTGTTTCTGCAGAGGATATTTATGGTTGTTCTAACACTAATACGGTTGCAGTAGATATCAAACCAAACAACTTAACTGGAGTAATTGATATTCAACCCGGAGATATGATTTGTCAAGGAGATACTGCAGATTTAACAGCGCCTCCAGGTGCAACATCATGGCTGTGGAGCACAAACGAAACTGCAGATGCTATAAAAGTGGCGAATTCAGACCAGTATAGCGTTTTTATGAAAGACGATTTTAATTGTACTTATACGACACCAGCTGAATTTATAACGGTAAATCCAAAGCCAGTAGTTATTGCACGTGCGAGAATTATCTATGGTAACGATGTCTACGGCCCTTGGGAAGATGAATTAAAAATATGTGATGGTGTTTCTTTTGAAATTCAAGCTTTTGCGGCGAATAGCTTAGATTACTTATGGGAGTTTGGAGCAACATCAAGAATACTCGTTTTTAATTTAGATGCGAATGCTTTGCCAGGACCAGGTGTGCATACCTACACAGTGGTGGGTACAGATCAGTTAACGGGATGTACTGCTGATGCAGCATCCATAACTATAGAAGTTTATGCTTTACCAGATGCGCCTATAATTCAATTAACTAGTGGTTCATCTTGCTCATTTGATGTCAATACGCTTACAGTCACTAACCCAAATCCTACCTTAGAATATCTTTGGTCAAATGGAGAAACGGGAACTCAAATAGAGGTTTCTGTAGATGGGGATTATATCGTAGAGGCCATTACAAGTAATGGATGTACAGCAGAAAGTAATGTGATAAATATTAAAGCATCTGCCTCTGTTGACCGGTTGCCAGGCGGTTGCTTTGATTTATGTGATCCATTTACATTGTGCTTGCCTCCTTTAAGTAATGTTGGATCTTACGAAATTTATAGAAACGGAACCGTCGTTTCCTCAGGAACAACGTGGCCTTCAGATTATTTAATTGATCAGTCTGGCACCTATCATTTTGAAGTAACGTCAAACAATGGCTGCACCGCTATTTCTTTACCGCTTAATATTACCTTGTATCAAGGAGTTGGGGTGATCACTGTTCAAGTATTTGATGACGTAGACTTGGACGGAACCATAAGCGCTGGAGATTCTTTAGTTCCAGGAATAGAAATCATAGTCCAAGGGGTAAGCAATTCACAAACAGGGGCAACAGTAACTGAAGCGGATGGTGCTTTTGATTTCGTAGATTTTCCAACTGGAGATTATCTGGCTCATCTTGATTTAGACTTACTAGAGCCAGCTTGGTTAGTGGTTATTGATAGTGTGATAGGTAACATTGCTACTTGTGATGACTCCGTTAGTGTAGCATTATTATTAAAAAGAAATTGTGAAGTATTAGGACCAACTTTAGAGTTTAAATCTTGTCCAGGAGAAGACTTCGTTTTTGTAGATAGTACTTGGAATGATATTGGAAGCTATGAACATCATTTTCTGAGTGCAGCAGGTTGCGATTCAATTGTAATGGTAAATTTAGTGTTACCAGATAGTGGTTTAGTAGTTTTTAAATCATGGATGGATGTTGATGATGATGGTTCAGTAAGTGCCAATGACTCCTTACAATCTAATATTGATTTTATAATAGAAAATTTAGGCTCTGGTTCAACAACCATGGTAATGACTGATGGCTCAGGCTCGCAAGTGTTAAATTTGCCAGTTGGTAATTATCTACTTAGGTTTGATTTGGATAGTTTAGATCAAACCCAATCAGCAATCATAGATAGTCTATATTTTACAGTATCTGGTTGTGATGGTATTAATGGTCTAGAATTAGATTTCTTATTAGATGAAAATTGTCAACCATTAATGATTACTGATCAAGCAAGTATATGTTTCGGAGATTCGATTTTAGTTGCTGGAGAGTGGCTGACCGAACAAGATGTTTATACATTTACATTAAGTGATCCTGCAAGCCCCTGTGATACCACTTTGCAATTTACCTTAATCGTGTCTCCACAAATCATTATTACAGATCAAGCTTCGATATGTTTCGGTGACTCTATTTTGGTTAATGATGAGTGGCTTTCTGAGCAAGATGTCTACACCTTTGTCATAGGCGATCCTACAAGCTCTTGTGACACTACATTGGAATTAAGTCTAACAGTATTTCCTGAATTAGTTGTAGATGCAATTGTTGTGAATGAATGTGATCCAAGTGGAGGTTCAGGAAGCATTACCTTATTAGTAACAGGAGAAGGTCCATTTACTTATAATTGGGATCCAATGGTGAGTACTGATTCTATTGCTACCAATTTACTTCCAAATACTTACTTCGTAGAAGTAATTGATGCCAATAATTGTTCAAATTCACAGTCCTTTCAAATCTTGCCAACGGGAATCCTGCAATTCAACATCGATTCATTCTTTACCGTTGAGGTAGGGGAGTCCGTTGTACTACCAATTACAGGAGATATTGATGAGCCGGGTTTAGCGGTTGATTGGATACCATCTAATGGTTTATCATGTGCTGATTGTTTCAGCCCATCAGCTAATCCAGATGAAACAACTATCTATCAGATAGTAATTCAAGATGATCAAAATTGTGAGTATTTCTTGCAAACTGTTGTAGAGGTTATTCCTTCCTCCAATATTTTTGCATCTAATGTTTTTACACCAAATCAGGATGGAATAAATGACTACTTTTTGCTTCAAAGTCAAGATCCAGATGCGAAGTTAATTGAGCTTCAAGTATTTAACAGATGGGGAGCAATGGTATATGCCGAAAATGATGTCATATTGAATGCAATGCAAGGCTGGGATGGGACTTATCAAGGAAGTAGCCAAATGGCCCAAGTTTGTGTCTACCACGCAAAAATTGAATTGTCAGACGGAAGAATAGAAGAAATGAGTGGAGACGTAACAATCATTCGGTAATTTATTTAAAGAATTAAAGCAATTTAGAATAGTGTCGTTACTATTCGCGATGCCCTCTTCGGAGGGCATTTTTTAGTTCCTAAATTCCGAGAATAATATCAAGTTAGCAACGCATTCCACGCGAAGGTGCCACCTTTTCACGCCCGCAAGGCTCTTGTTAAAAGGTAGCCCCTTGGCCTTACGTACAATGCCAAGTTGTGACCTTTTCGGCGCGGGCATTGTGTGCGGCAGAAGGTGGCAACTTTGATTAGTACTCGCGAAAAAATTTCCAAGTTCCGAGTTCCGAAAATAATGACAAGTTATCAACACCATCCACACGAAGGTGCCACCTTTTCACGCCCGCAAGGCTCTTCTTAAAAGGTAGCCCCTTGGCCTTACGTACAATGCCAAGTTGTGACCTTTTCGGCGCGGGCATTGTGTACGGCAGAAGGTGGCAACTTTGATTAGTACTCGCGAAAAAATTTCCAAGTTCCGAGTTCCGAGAATAATACCAAGTCAGCAACACCATCCTCGTGAAGGTGCCACCTTTTCACGCCCGCAAGGCTCTTGTTAAAAGGTAGCCCCTTGGCCTTACGTACAATGCCAAGTTGTGACCTTTTCGGCGCGGGCATTG